>Ga0169931_10000202_pt1 | contig 93975 bp, 70 predicted proteins | sample Kivu_15m_20L_FD_129675 | JGI IMG/M metagenome (GOLD analysis project Ga0169931, IMG submission 129675) | Freshwater microbial communities from Lake Kivu, Western Province, Rwanda to study Microbial Dark Matter (Phase II) - Kivu_15m_20L... | ecosystem: Environmental > Aquatic > Freshwater > Lake...
AAGCATCATCAATATGAGTTTTGGTAAAGGCTTTGGCACCCACAAGCATATCGTGGACGAAGCTGTAAAATATGCCGCCTCTAAAGATGTATTACTGGTGCATGCGGCAGGAAATTCGGCTCAAAATAATGACATTATTGAAAATTTCCCGAATGCTGTTTTTGAGAAAAAATCAGGCTTTATATTCAAGAAAAAACAAAAGGCTAAGAACTGGATTGAAGTAGGTGCCCTCTCCTTCCGAAGCGGAGAAGATATGGTTGCAGGGTTTTCAAATTATGGAAAGACTATGGTCGACGTTTTTGCTCCGGGAGTTCAGATTTACGCCACGACTCCGGACAACAGTTATGCACCGCTACAGGGAACCAGTATGGCATCTCCTGTAGTAGCCGGAGTAGCTGCAGCTATCAGATCATACTATCCCGGGCTTAAAGCCATTCAGGTAAAGGAGGCTATCATGAATTCTGCCACCAAAATATCCAGTACCGTTAAGGTTCCGGGCAGTAAGACTGACAAAGTTTCCTTTGCAGAACTTTCCGTTTCCGGGGGCATCGTCAATATGTATGAAGCCCTGAGATATGCCTCTACCATGAAGTAATAGTATTTTGGAATAGTCTGCTGACATACAGAATTCTTTTAAACGATAAGATGAAGTTTGTAGTAAAGTTATTTTTATTTTTTCTGTATGCAGGCTTAGTTACAGGTCTGCATGCAGAAAAAATATCATTTTCGATTGACCCGGGGGCAATTACCCCCACGACAGATACCCTAACCTGGAAGTTCCTGAATCAACTGGAATACAAAGAACAAGACCACGAAATCTACGGCAAGGTTTATCTTCCAGAATTTTCAAATGCCATTTTTAAAATGGCGGGTAAGGAGATAATCATTAAAGGATATATCATTCCGGTAGATAATAAAAATTATGCCTTAAGCAAGAATGTATATGCTGCATGCTTCTTTTGTGGTAAAGCGGGCCCTGAAACAGTCATAGGCCTGCAGTTTAAAAAAGATCCCGGCAGAATAAAAATGGACTCCCATGCCACAATCAAAGGCAGGTTTATCATCAATGCTACCGATGTTGAAAACTGGATGTACCTGCTTGATGATGTTGAGATTCTGAACATCAGGGAAAAATAATTTCCTCTTTTATTATTAAGATTTTTTTTGTTGACCTGAGACCTAAGACCTAGGAATTTTTTGGGTTAGGTGAGTAAATATGTCAACACCTTATCAATCTTGCTGTTTCAAAATTCCGGCCTTTTTTTTGACCTATGACCTATGACCTAGGTCCTAGGATATTTTAGGGTATTGGAATTGGGAGGTATTAATGTCTAAAAATCAATCACTTACAAAATATCGGCCTTTTTTATTTTAGCCAAAAAACTCAGAAATTCCGTTAAAAACAAAAAACTGTTCGAGCCCTTACGAACCTATAATTCAAAGCCGGAAAACGATTAATCAGTAAACTTAATGCAACCATTAACCACCAGGGGCGAGTTTTTTTTGTTTAGTAATTTCTGAGGAATTTTGGCGTTAAAAAATAAAAACAGCCGCGGCTTTTTTTTGCTTACTTTTTTCAGCTGGAGGAAAAAAAGTAAGACAAGAATATTGAAAAGAAAATCCAGGATTACGCAAGAATATTAAGTTAGCGCCAAAACGTATAAAATATAAAAATGAAATTTAAAAATTACCTCCCCTACCTCAAGCAAAAAAGTATGGAAGGGATGATTATAAGATCAGATTCTGGTCTACAACAAAAGATCGAATAAGAACACAAAAGCTTAATTCATTAAATAAAATTTAAAACTCTGGCTTCAGCTGGAGGAAAAAAAGTAAAAATATCAGTTTGTGAAGTAACCATTAGGTGCGCCAAAACGTATAAAATATAAAAATGAAATTTAAAACCAACCCCTTCCCCTGGAGGAAAAAAAGTAATGATTTCTTACCCCAAATCTTTGTAGTATTTTACATCCTCCATCGTATCAATGTCTCGCAGCTGAGGAAGTAAAAATACAGACAATCCTAAGGATTTAGCTTTACACATAGTTTTTTGAAGGACTTCATCTGTGCTCCAGGGGATACCCCTGAATAAATCAGGATGACTTATTTGAGAACCTATAAGATAATATCCGCCGTCAACGGCAGGTCCCAGCACAAGCTGGTGATTGTCGAGTGCCTTAAATGCACTGTTCAATATGTTTTTGTCCAGCTCCGGGCAATCTGTTCCTATGAGTAAAATCTTATCATAGAGCAACTCCATTTCCTGAAAAGCTGCCAACATTTTATCACCGAGGTCCCCGTCAGATTGCCTGTCGATAAAACAATCTTCCCTGCGCCAGCGTTGAAAATTTTCAGGAGACTTGTTGACAAACATGCGGATATCCGCTGGAAAATCAATCAATACTTTTCTGGTCAAATTTACAAGCTGCCTGTATAAGACAGCGGCCTTTTCCATTCCAATTTCATGACCAATGCGGGTTTTAACTTCCCCGCATACCGGATCTTTTAGAAATACGATGACAGCATGGCTATTTCTCGTCTTCTTCTTCGTCATCCTTTTTTATTCTGACGCTGTCACCGCCTTCGAGTCCTTTGCTCAATAATGCATAGGGCCCCGAAACGACTTTCTGTCCTTTCTGGAGACCTTTAATGACATGGATGTAATCATTATCCTGAATTCCGGTTTCTACAACAACCATTTTTACAGTATCTTCTTCCATGACGAAAACCACCTGATCAAAATCTTCCATACTTCGTTGCTGGGTAGTATCTCTGACTATCTTTTCCTTTGTTTTCTTTTCCCTGATGGTGACTGATTGAATCGGCACAGCCAGAACATTTTTAGCTTCTTCCGTATATATATCCACAGATGCTGACATGCCTGGTCTCAGTACATACTTGTTGGTCTCCGATTTCAGGGCACTGTAGGAATCTTCAAATATTCTGATCTTTACCACAAAATTGGTTACCTGATCTGTGGTCAGGGAGAGCTGGCCTGTAGATGTAGATCTAATATTGGAGGCTGAATTGGCAATTTGTGTAACGACGCCCTTGAATTTTTTTCCCAGATAGGCATCTACCTCAATATCGGCTGCATCACCAATATTTACTTTAAGTATGTCATTTTCACTAACATTGACCTGAACTTCCATGGCATTCAGATTGGAAATACGCATCATTTCTGTTCCTGTCATCTGAATAGTACCTACGACCCTCTCCCCCTTTTCTACAGACAGGCTGGAAATAATGCCACTTTGAGGGGCGCGTATGGTTGTTCTGTCCAGACTTGTCTTAAGCTCGGCGAGGGCAGCCTGAGATCCTTTCGTGCTATAGGCAGCGGCTTCGTAATTCTTTTCTGCCGATCTGATACTGGCTTCTGCAGCCCTGTAGTTTGCCTCCAGTGATCTCAGTGATGAAAGCGACTGATCAAATTCTGCCTGCGAAATGACACCGTCTTTTTTAAGCTGTTCATTGCGCTTGTGGATAGTCCTCGCATTTTCAAGCTGAGCACCAATTTGTTCTTTTTGGCTATTTGCACTTTCTATTTGTGCCTTACTGATAGCTACCTGAGACTTAGAAGCATTGACACTTGCCTCACCTCGCTGCACGGCAGATTCATAGGCATCGGGGTTGATTTTAGCCAGAATCTGACCGACCACCACACTGTCACCTTCCTTTACGAAAAGTTCTACTATCTCGCCTGATACATCAGAGCTGATTTTTACCTCTGTTTCAGGAAAGACCTTGCCACTTGCTGTGACGGTCTCTTTTATTGTACGGGTGGATGATTCTTCTACCGTGACTTCCTTTCCTTTGGGTTTTGTCTGCATTTTATAGACCACACCTCCTATGAGTACCAACACCAACAGGACTAAAGTAACTATGGCTCGATTTTTTTTAATGATATGTAACATAAATAAAGCTTTTTAAATCAATTCAACTGGATTGGACGACCCAAATAAAAGTCAAGTATCTTTAACCGGAAAAAATAATCATACTTGGCCGTCAGCACGCTTAAGTCTGCTGCTTCATACAAAGATTTTACGCGAGCAAGTTCAAAGCTATTGGAAGATCCGGCTTCAAATCGCTTGCTCGTATTTTCATAGAGATTTTTCTGTGCTGTAAAGTTTTTAATTGCCGCATCATAGCGTGATCTGGATGCCCTGGATTCATTTAATGCCTGCAAAACAGAAGTCCGAAGATTATCCATCTGGGTTTCCATATTGTTTTTCGCATTCAGGACACCTAAGGCAGCCCGCTGCTTCGCTGCTCTTACCGCATAATTATTGTAAATCGGCATATTCAAAGATATCCCTACCCCATAGAACATATTGTCCCGGATCTGCCTGGTATAGGGTGCCGGCTCAAAATAAGGGATATTTTGCTTAAATCCTATCGTAACTTCCTGGCCCTGAAAAAGAATATCCTGATTGATTACAGTCTCTTCAAATCCTGCAATCTGCTGAAATCTGTTGGAATAATTGGAGGCTATATTAAATCCGGTACCTATAGTCGGAAAATGTCCTGCGGCAGCGATTTTTCTACTCAATTCGGCTGCCCTGATTCTCAATTCAGCTGCCTGAAGGTTTTTCTGAAACAATTTTGCACTGGAAAACAGTTCATCATAATTAACAAGCGCATAGGCAGCATCATCAATAGTGATGGGGGGCGCTTCGATATCCAGTGGCATAGACGGATCAAGTCTGATCAGCTGACGAAGCAGAAGAAGTGCACTTTCCAGATTATTTTGTGCGATGACCACATTTTGTTCATTCTGGGCAAGTTGGGACTCCAGATCATAAATGTCATTGGGCGCCCTGGTGCCTGCAGCTATCAATCGCTCGAGCAACTGGCGCTGTTGCTGTGTCTGGTCCATCTGCAGTCTGACCACCTTCAGGTTTTCCCTGGCAAAGAGAATATTCAGGTAGGCTGTTGCCACATTTAAGGCAAGGTCTCGCTCGAGCTGCTCCTTGTCTTTCTGGATGGCGCTACTGTTGAGATAAGTTTGCTGGATAGTATTACGTATCCGGAATCCATTAAACAAAACAACACCACTGTTGACCGAAAGACCATTGCTCAAAAAAGTCTGCGTGATAAATTCGTTTCTGGTAGGGTCGATGGTTCTACCAAAATTTAATCCAAGATTGGTTGATACGGATAAACTTGGAAACTGACTGTTTTTGGCCTGTTTAATATCAATCATGGAGCCAGCTACTGCATTATTCAGATTTTGCATCTGAATGTTCATTTCCACAGCCCTTGAAATACATTCTTCAAGTGTCCAGACTTTCTGGGCACATACTAATTGCAGCCCTAAAATCAACACTCCGCAAATGGCTGAGAGCCTTTTAATCATCATAAATTCGATTTAAATGATCTAAAAACACAATGGATACCTAAAAGTACACAGATAAGCATCAAAATGTTTTATTTCTTATACCAATTGTTAAAAATAGCAGATAAACATACCAACATTATCAAGTATATCCAATGATTTACATCATCACTATATTTTTTGTGACATATAAATCATCCTGCATTGGGGATTAACGGACAGATAATGCTGTATAATTCTGTTTAATTCCGGATTGGGCTTCACTTCCTGGATGCAGGATTTCCATTCTGTAAATGGTTTTTTTAAGTATGTTTCCTGCAGGTAACCAAATCCCCTGTAATGGCCTTTTTCAATCCAGATCAGAGCAACCTCACTAGCTTCCCTACCCTTTTCCACCAAAACAAAATCCTCCTCAAAATGCCGTGTCATGGCATCAACAGCTGCGTTGACTCTTTCATTGTAGGTGTCTGTCGATTCTTTTCCCAGTGCTGCTCCCAGGCATTCTCCGGTCCTGTAGTAAAAACAATCACCGCTGTAATTTTCCATGTGGCATTTTGCAGGACAAAGCATAAAATTTTTCCATGCCCACTGCATCTGACTCCTGGCAGATTCCTTAGTTCCATAAAAGCTGACGATATCGCGTTGCTGTTCATTCTTTTTACCAGCCTTTCCGGTATCCAGGCACAAATAGCCCTGGTCATCTGTGTAACTGAATATAAAATAGGGATATTCTCTCGTGCGCTGAGCCTTGTTTACTTCAGGCTGGAGCAATTTTATATCCCTGGACTCTTTCAACATAGCTACCAGCTCATTTCCGGTGAGTTCAAAAGTGATATCATGAACTTTCTGAGAAAGCTTTTCAGTTTTTTTATCCCACTGGCTGAAATGCTGAAGAATCCGGGATTTGATATTTATGCTTTTTCCCACATAAATTATCGTACCATGAATATTGGCCATATAATAAACGCCGGGAGCCTCGGGAAGCTGGTCAAGTTTCTCTCGGGTAATGCCCGCAGGAAGATTATTCTGGCGAATGGTACCACTCAGGTCAAGTGCTATTCTTTCCGGAAGGTCTCCCGATCTCAAAATCCGGGAAAAAACATCTACCGTAGCCAGCACATCATCCATAGCTCTGTGCCGCTGAAGAACCTGGATATCAAAATGACGGATTAAATTTCCAAGGCTGTAGGACCTTAGACCCGGAAATGCTTTGCGAGAAAGTTGAACAGTGCACAGCACCTTTCTGGTGTATGTATATCCTAAGGCAAGAAATTCTTCTTTTATAAAATTGTAATCAAACCTGACATTGTGCGCCACAAATACGCAACCATCCGTAATATCAACAATTTTCCGGGCAACTTCATAAAACTTTGGCGCCTGAGCCACCATCTCATTGGTAATTCCTGTTATCCGGGTAATTTCAACCGGTATGGACCGTTCCGGATTGATGAGTGTTTCAAATTTGTCAATGATATCAGAACCATCAAAAACAACTATAGCAATTTCAGTTATTCTGTCGCGTCCGGTAAGTCCGCCTGTAGTTTCGATATCTACAATGGCGTATACATTTGACTTTTTCATAGCAAACAGATGGCTGTGTTTACATCATACAAATCAACTGGGCCTGAAACTAATCTTTCGCATCCTCAGATTCTGAGGCGTAACTTCCAGATACTCATCTTCCTTGATATATTCCATAGACTCTTCCAGTGACATTTGTATTTTTGGCGCAATCCGCATATTTTCATCAGAACCGGAGGCCCTCATATTGGTGAGCTTTTTACCTTTTATCACATTGACTTCGAGGTCATTGTCCCTGGAATGTTCTCCGATAACCTGTCCGACATACACCTGCTCGCCCGGATCAATAAAAAATTTGCCCCGCTCCTGAAGTCTGTCGATGGCAAAAGGCAGCGACTGTCCCTGTTCCATAGAAACAAGTGAACCTTTATTCCGAGTTGGTAAATCTCCTTTATATGGTTCGAAACGCAAAAATCTATGCGTCATGACTGCTTCACCTGCGGTAGCGGTAAGGATATTATTTCTCAATCCAATAATTCCCCGTGATGGAATTTCAAATTCAAGATGCTGAACATCTCCTTTGGGCTCCATTACTTTTAAAATTCCCTTTCTCTGTGTAACCAGTTCAATGGCTTTTCCGGCAACAGTTTCGGGCAAATCTATGACGAGCGTTTCAATAGGTTCGCATTTTTCATCGTCAATGTCCTTGATAATTACCTGTGGTTTTCCAACCTGCAATTCGTACCCTTCCCTCCTCATCGTTTCAATAAGTACGGAAAGATGGAGAACGCCTCTTCCGTAGACCAGAAATTTATCTTCTGTATCCGTATCTTCAATCCTTAAAGCAAGATTTTTCTCGGTTTCCTTATACAATCTCTCGCGGAGATGTCGTGATGTTACAAATTTGCCTTCCTTCCCAAAAAAGGGAGACGTATTGATGGTAAAGAGCATACTCATGGTAGGCTCATCAACCTCTATCCGCGGCAAAGCCTCCGGATGATTGACATCGGTAATACTATCTCCAATTTCAAAATCGTCCAGTCCTACGACAGCGCACAGGTCACCACTCCGTACCGCAGGGACTTTTACCTTTCCCAATCCTTCAAAAACGAAAAGTTCCTTAACTCTGACTTTTTTAAAAGTGCCATCCTTTTTACACAGAAAATAATCGGTATTTTCCAAAATATCACCACGCACTACCCTTCCGATGGCCAACCTGCCCTGAAACACATTGTAATCCAGGGAAGTTACACCCATTTGTAACGGTCCTTCGGCATAGGGAGCTTCAGGAATGACATCAATTACTGCCTGTAAAAGTGGCTGAATATCCTTGGTGCGGATCTCCGGATCGAAACTCATCCAGCCATCTCTGCTGGAGCCGAACAAAGTGACGAAATCCAGCTGATCTTCTGTGGCACCCAGATTGAACATCAGGTCAAAAACATCACTCTGAACCTCGAGGGGCCGGCAGTTTTCCTTATCAACCTTATTGATGACGACTATAGGTTTCAGACCCAATTCTACAGCCTTGTTTAGCACAAAACGCGTTTGCGGCATAGGGCCTTCAAAGGCATCTACGAGTAATAAAACACCATCCGCGAGATTAAGTACGCGTTCTACTTCACCTCCAAAATCAGAGTGACCGGGTGTATCGATGATATTGATTTTAACATCATTGTACATTACGGAAACATTTTTTGAAAGAATGGTGATTCCCCTTTCTCTTTCGAGGTCGTTATTATCGAGTATCAGTTCGCCGGTATCTTTTCTTTGGTCCAGGGCCTTACATTCGTGAATAATTTTATCAACAAGTGTAGTTTTCCCGTGGTCTACGTGTGCTATAATAGCAATATTTCTGATTTGCTGGGTCATAAAGATTTATTATTGAACAACTTCCCTTTTAACGGTTATTTTCCTGCCTTTGAATTTCATATGTTTGGCATTTTCTTCCAGTTTGCGGGACATTCGCTTATCGATTTGTATAAGGGAATGCTTTTTAAACATATCGATATCTCCGATGCTTTTTTTAGTAATACCCGTAGTGGTACTGATTAAATCCACAATATTGACAGGGTGTACATGGTCTATTTTTCCGAGATTGATGTAATAAATATCATTGTGCGCATTAACGCTCCTGTTTTCATCACCTCGTGATCTGCCGCGATCTGATCGTCGTTCAAAATCACCTCCATGTCGCTGTTCACCTCTTGATTTTTTATCATCTTTGCGATGTTTGTCCTTGCGCCTGTTCTGATCTGCATCTATAAGGATATTGAGATCGTCTCTTTCGACTTTTTTATACAGCTTGTTGAACTCAAGTGCGATAATCTTCCGAACAAGTTCTTCCCGTGACATTTCTCCGATGAGATGCATGGCTTTATCTACAACTTCGTCTGTCAGTTCTATGGTGTCTGCCTGCAGCAGTTTTTCAGTAAACTTTTCAAGGCGCTTGCTGTACATTTGTGACTGGAGCGGCACTTTGATATGGCTGATCTGAACTCCGATGGTTTTTTCAAAAAACCTAATTCTGCCGATATCCTGTGGCGTAACGATAGCCAGTGATGTGCCTTTTTTACCTGCACGGGCGGTACGACCGCTTCTGTGTGTGTAATACTCCGGATTGTCCGGTAATGAATAATGGACCACATGCGTGAGGGAATCTACATCAATACCTCTTGCTGCAACATCTGTAGCTACAAGGATGGGGGTAGATTTATTCCGGAATTTGGCCATTACGGCATCGCGCTGGTTTTGTGAAAGGTCACCATGCAGGGCTTCTGCCCGATATCCTTCCTTCTCCAGGTAATCTGCCAGTTCCTGCGTATCGAGTTTAGTCTTGCAGAAAATCACGCCATAAAAATCGGTAAGATAATCAAGTACCCTTTTGAGTGCCAGAGGCTTGTCTGATTTATGTACGTAGATGTATTTATGTTCAATATTTACATTGGCCTTGCTGTCGGAATGTATTTTTACTTCTGCCGGACTTTCCATGTAGGTATGCACAATTTTCCTGATTTCAGGAGGCATAGTAGCAGAAAACAGCCAGATATTTTTTTCTTCGGGTGTATATTCGAGAATCTGGTCGACGGCTTCCTGAAATCCCATATTGAGCATTTCATCAGCTTCATCGAGAATCATCCACCTTACTTTTTCAAGGGAGACAGACTTTCGGTCTATCAGATCTTGTAATCTCCCGGGTGTTGCCACGAGAACATGCGGGGCTGCTTTTTTGAGACTGCGTATCTGCGTGGAGATATTGGCGCCACCGTAAACCACTTCAATGCGGAAGCCCTGGATATATTTGGAAAATACGATAAGTTCTTTGGCAATTTGCTGTGCGAGTTCGCGGGTAGGTGCCAGTATCAGGGCAGAAACGTGTTTATCAGCGATATTGATATGTTCAAGCAAAGGCAATCCGAAGGCGGCGGTTTTACCTGTTCCGGTGGCTGCGAGTCCTATAAAATCAGCATTTTTTTCTAATAAAACTGGAATAGCTTTTTCCTGTATTTCTGTTGGTTTTTCAAAACCAATTTCCCCGAGGACCTTCAGCACTTGGGCTGAAAGGCCGAGTTGTTCAAATGTTTGCAAATGTTATTTTTTTTAAAGGCGCAAATATAATCAAAAATATGGCAAATGTGGCTTATTGTTATACTAAACCCAATTTTTCTCTTTGATAGAATTCGTTGAAGGTAATCATTTTTTGCTGGGACTCGTCCCATAATTTGTGAGAAGCAAGCTTTAGGCTTTCCCAGAAACCCAGAATTGTGGTGTAATCATTAACCCAAAGATTGTGCTTCAGGGCATCCTGAAGATTGTAGTTGGGAATAGCAGGGTTGAGGTGGTGGATATGATGGATACCGATATTGCCGGTAAGCCAGTTAAACAATTTAGGCACTTTGTAATAGGTGCTTCCTCTTAAGGCGGAGGTCAGGTAATCCCAGTTGTGCTTCCATTGCTTGTAGGAAGCTTCATGCTGGTGCTGTACATAAAAAAACCAGATAGCGATGACGCTGAACAGTCCTACTATGGTGAGGTGTGTGGCAAAAAACTTTGCCCATCCGAGGTAATACCCAAGCACCAGTAGTATAGCAAGCATAATGACATTGTTAATCCAGAGTTTGCGCTTCTCATTTTTAAAAACGTCCATATTGATGAGTGGCAATCTGTTGTGGATAAGAACATAATATATTGGGCCCAGCACAAACATGACCAGCCACGACCGGTAAAGTCTGTATTTGAATCTTCCCCATGCAGAGAGGTCTTTAAACTCTTTTGCTGTGAGGGTATCGATATCGCCTATGTCGCGCAATTCCAGCTGGCCGTTGTGCGAATGGTGGATGTGGTGAGATTTGGCCCAATAGGTATATGGAATAGTGCTGAAAAGGCTGCAGGCATATCCTATGGCATTGCGGACTTTAGGATTGGATACAAAGGATCTGTGTCCGCAGTCATGCTGAATAATAAAAATTCGCACCAGAAAAAACGCGTTGACCGCTCCGAGTGCAAGTGTGAGCCAGTAGCTGTAATCGTAGGCAAAATACATCAATACCCACAAGGCTATAAAAGGCAGGAAAGTATTGATAATCTGGACGGTAGCTTTTGATTTGGATGTTTTAGTAAATTTATTTAGACCTTTGATGAGTTTCTGATCGACTGTGATATTCTCCATTCTTCTGCTGTACATTAAAAAACAATACTGCAAATATACGACAATCCGGGGAGAATTGCAAGTGTGGGAACTACACTAAAGTAATCAAAAAATTTGTGGAGATCAGAAATATAGTCAAAATATAGTTTGTTGGTAAAATTGTATATGATATATCCTCATTTTTAGCCAGCAAAATATGAAAATGTCATTTTGTAACCTTGTCATTATCATCCAAATTTTATCGTTTGGTACAGTGGACAATTTCGCCAATCCTTATTGAAGATTTATAAATTTTAAGTTTTGAAAGTTTGTTGATGGATTATTTAGAAATTCGTTGATATAAATGTGCTTGGGGTATTCTGTGTTCATAATAATTGCGCTGTTCTAATTTTCCATCAAATGGTATCAAATTCAATGTTTTAACCCCAAGAATACATTCGATGGTGGTCATTCTTATAAACCATTGGACCGCGCGACATAGGGCCATACCTGCGTGTTCGCCCCTACTTCATTGCAGGTATCATAATCAGGGCAGATATGAGGATCTGTCCATTTGTTTTGAACGATACAATGAAAATGATTAGGCATTACAAAAAATTTAATCATTTAGAATCATAGTTAAGGCATTTTGGTAGCATTTGCAGAAATGGCAACGCCTCTTTGTAATTCAATTTTTCATAATCCAAACCTAAACGCCTGATATTGTTGTAGTAGGTTTGATGATTGTCGTAATAGTTTCTTTCAGACTGAACAAACCAAGCGTTATTACCCAACTTTTGTGCAAGAAACCATTTTTCAATTAGTCTTACCGTTCGCCCGTTTCCGTCATCAAAAGGATGTATTTTAACAAAAACCAAATGAATCATGGCAGCATAAAAAAGAGATTCTTCAAAAGATAAATCAGAGTTTAGTAAAACGTCCAAATCCATGTAAAATCTTTGCATTTCTGATTTGACTTTATCAGGAGTTACAGCGACATATTCAATCTTTCCATCTTTTGTTATTACAAACATGTTGCTTCTTCTTAATTTACCCTGTTGTGGCTTTTTAAGAATATGTCTGGTTATTTGCGAATGAGCCAATGCAATGTTTTTAGCATTCAAAAAATTTTTTTGAGCAAATAAATAAGCATCATACAAATCGTCAATTTTTCGGGTATAGTCAGGCTGGTATTCAATTCCAAAACGCTTGTGTTTTATATAAGAATCAAGTTCAATGTGTTCTCCCTCAATTTTGGAAGAGAAAACGGCTGAAACGGAAGTGTAAAACTGAACGCTTCAAAGCTTAATTCACTATCGCTTAAGGCATCAAAATAATTTTTTAAAGAAGGGTCGATACTCTTTTTATATTGCTCCAACAAATCTTTTGGTATGATTATTAAATCCGTATTCATCATGCTACTTTGTACAAATCATTCTCTAATTCTTTGGCGGCATTCTCGTTTTCTTCCGGACTTCCAAAGGTTTTGATGAATTCTGCTACGATACCAAACTCATTGATCGGAGGAACAGTCAGGCTTTGAATGTGCTCAATGTTTACAATGCCCTTGTCAGCGTATTTGTTGAGCAAGGCCTCAAATACTTTTCTGGCTTGGTCTCCATCCTTGACGAAGTAGTTGCGTTTCTTTACACCATTTGCCTGTTCATTTCTTGTCAATGGTGGCTTATCAAAAGCAACTTGTTGTATTCTTGATCGTATTGAATGATTGTTGTCCTTTGCCTCAATGATAGCAACGGAAATATTCTGCTTGCCCTGTAGAATATTGTAGGCTCGTTTGTTTGGATCTCTTGACGTAATTTTTCCGCAAAGGTAAATCTTACCATCCTTAAAAAAAACTACCTCCACAATCTGCAAAATTTTGTCCCGGCCTGCCCTTCCCAAAGCAGGAGTGATACTACTGGTGCAAATATTTATTTCGGAAAACGACTTTTTATCTTCCACGGCTTGACTCATATACTTTACTGCAAAATACGACTTATGGTCGATATGATGGCATTTAAGTAGCTCATTTACATTTACATAAAGGTTGCTTGTTTAAAAAATAGTTGAATGATAATCTATATAACAATTACTCAAATCTTATAATTTTGAATTTGCTGTAAAAATTCCCCCAACTTTCCTTATTTTGGGAACAAAACAACCTTCTCTATGGGCACATATATACACAGACATCTCTCCGCATTCCTTTTTATTGTTTTATTGCCATGGTCAACCATGGCACAAAGTCAGTCAGAAATCTCATTTTCCATATCTGTTCCGTACTCCCTGCGTGCAGGTATAAAGGACGGCAGAGTGATACTCATGCTTTCCACAAAGTCCGATCCCGAACCTCGCTTTAGTATCACAGATGGGCCGGACACCCAGCTGGCTTTTGGTAAAGACCTGGAAAACTGGAAACCCGCAACAAATATCCTCTTTACAGGTAAAAACGATGAAGAAGGCTACCCCCTGGTTTCACTAAAGGATATTCCTCCCGGAACTTACTATGTACAGGCCCTCTTGCACCTTTACGAAACATGTACACTGGCCACAGGTCACCAGGTGAAGGTACCCATGGACAGAGGCGAAGGGCAGCAATGGAATCTCGCCCCCGGAAACCTGTACAGCACACCCGCTAAAATATCCATTGCCCCCAAAGGAAAGCAATCATTTACCCTGGCGCTGGATAAGCGCATTCCTCCTGTTTCACCACCGGCAGATACCGAATGGATAAAGCATGTCAAAATTAAAAGCGAACGCCTCTCCGCCTTTTGGGGCAGAGACATGTATCTGGGAGCCCATGTCCTGCTACCTAAAGACTGGGCTGCCAATCCCGATATAAAATATCCGCTGGCTATATACCACGGACATTTCCCCCATGACTTCGATGGCTTCAGGACTACACCTCCGGACACTACAATTCCCTGTGTTTATAGCTCACGGTTTAAACTGGACTGCTACAACCGTATCGAACAGCAGGAAGCCTATAACTTTTATAAAATGTGGTCAGGTCCGGACTTTCCAAGGGTCATAGCCATAGAAATACAGCACCCTACCCCATATTACGACGATTCATACGCTGTAAATTCTGCTGCCCAGGGACCATGGGGCGATGCGATTACCTATGAACTGATTCCCTATATCGAAAAAACATTCCGTGGAATAGGTGAAGGATGGGCAAGATTTATGTACGGTGGATCTACCGGAGGATGGGAAGCACTTGCAGCACAGGTTTTCTATCCCGATGAATATAATGGTTGCTTTGCCGCTTGTCCCGACCCTATTGATTTCAGGGCATTTACGGTGGTCAATATCTACGAAGACGAAAATGCCTATTTTATACCCTCCGCATTCAAAAAAACAGAGCGCCCCGGCATGCGCAACTACCTGGGACATATAAGCTGTACCCTCAGGGAGGTTTGTCAGCGAGAAATTGTACTCGGTGGAAAAGGCCGTTCGGGACAACAGTGGGATATCTGGGAAGCAACCTATTCCCCCTTGGATGACCAGGGATACCCAAAGCGGCTGTGGGATCGCAAAACCGGACAGATCGACAAGGACGTAGCAGCATTCTGGAAAGAAAATTATGACCTTTCCTATATCATGTACAGGGACTGGAACAAGCTTGGGCCAAAACTCAAAGGCAAAGTCAGAATATATTGCGGCGATATGGACAATTACTACCTCAACAATGCGGTATACCTGACAGAAGAAAGACTGGAGGCAACAACAAACCCTTATTATGAAGGAGACATAGACTATGGCGACCGCGCAGAACACTGCTGGAATGGTGACCATAGTCAGCCCAATGCCATATCACGGCTTCGTTATCACCGTATGTTTATACCCAAATGGGTAAATGATTTGCCGAAAACCGCGCCTGCAGGTGCAGACCTCAAAAGCTGGCGATACTAATATGCAGTATGATAAGCTATACAATCATCCGGTATATAAAAAAGCTGGAAAGATTATATTTTTTGGTAATCAGGCTTCCTATGACCATCAAGAGAAAAAATATCTTTTCGATAAAATAATTGAGCAAAAAAAATTATTGCGAATTCTTCAGCCTGAACATGGACTTTTTTCAAATGCTCAGGATCAGGATATTGTTGAAGATTTACTTTACAAGAATATACCCTGTATTTCACTATATAATAAAATAACGGATATTACTGGCCCTCAAAAACATATGTTTTCAGATGCAGATACTTTACTAATTGACATTCAGGATGCCGGCGTAAGGTACTTTACCTACACGACGCATTTGTTTAATTTACTTGAGTTTGCCGCTAGGTACTTGCAACAAATATCAGTTATTGTTACAGACAGAACCAATCCTGCCGGTAAAAAAGCTGAAGGGACCTTACTGCCTGAAAAATATCAATCATTTCTGGGTTATGCCGGTATGATTCACCGACACGGACTTAGTACTGGAGAGTTGTGCAAATGGTTTGTACAGTCCAGAAACCTTAAATTAAACCTCCATATTGTACAAATCCCTGGTTCTTTTTCCAATAAAAATTATATTGCGCCATCACCCAATCTGCCAACAATAGAAAGCCTGTGGGTATATCCAGGCCAATGCTTCTGGGAAGCAACTTCTTTTAGTGAAGGAAGAGGAACTACCCGGCCTTTTGTTCTGTTTGGCCATCCCGATATTCCTTCAATAGTTTCTGAACAAATAGCGATGGCTTTCAATAAAAAGTTTGAAGGCATGGCATACTTAAGAAGTACAAAATTTGAACCTGTGTTTCATAAACACAAAAGCAAATTGTGCACAGGCTGGCAAATTCATCTCCAAAATCATCAGAAATACCCTGACATTTTTGGTTCATTATGGTTGATGAGGGAAGTTAAAAATGTAGTTAACTTCAACTTCTGGAGAGAAGGACCCTATGAGTTTGACTCTGATTTTAATGCTGCACAAATACTTATAGGTGATGATGATTTAATTGAGTTTGTTGAAGGACATATACCTGAAAAAATCATTACAGATAAACTGAAGTTTCATGCATCGCAATGGAAAAAGGAAATACAGAATTTAGAATGAATATTCAGATATTTCCGTTTTTAATCATTCAAAGTTATTACATCAGTAGTTTCCAATGTTAAGTTTTTCGGGATTGATGATAAATATTAAGCTATCATTAAGCCAAACTTATAAATACTTTTATTTTTGCGTATAACAATCCAATATTTATGGATGTATCCACAACATTGATGTGGCTTGGATTTGCGCTTTCAGCATATGCTGTGATAGGAAATGATTTTATTCAGACACTTGGAACTTTTTTTTCTTCCAATGAAAAAGACATTTCCTGGACCACCATGTATGCCTTTTCGACTACAGTGCTGAGCGTATTATTAATATGGGGATACTTACAGGGAGATGTGTCTTTCGGACGACTGTCTCATCTGCCGGAAATCAATCACTTTACACTGGTTCATTTACTGCCTCCTTTGGTTTTATTAATCATTACACGCTACGGCATTCCGGTAAGTACTACTTTCATGATTCTTACATTTTTCTCTCTTTCAGAGGTGCCGGCAGATTTCTTTGCCATTACTGACAATATATTCAATCCGGATACAAGATTAGGTAAAATGACCCAAAAGGCCGTTTTCGGCTATTTTACTGCGTTCCTTTTTTCATTAATGATTTATGGTTTTTTAATTTACAAACTGGAACTGCGGTACAACATCCAGAAACCATCTGAAAAATCTGTAAAATACTGGAGAATATTACAAGTGGCTGCTACCCTGTTTTTGTGGATACAATGGATTTTACAGGATGCCGGCAATATTTACGTTTTTCTGCATCAGGGAAAAGGGATTGAACTCCGGGAATTTGTAATTAGCCTCTTTATTGTCAATATAATGTTGCTACTGCTTTTTGCCGACAGGGGAGGTAAAATTATGGACGTCATCCGAAACAAAAGAAACTATACAGATATCAGGTCTGCCACTTTTATTGATTTATTTTTTGGCATCATGCTATTCCTCTTTATTGAAGACTATTTCAATATCTGGGGTGAAAAAAATCTGATCAGTACCACATGGGTCTTTCTTGGAATCATGGGCGGAAGAGAACTTTCGCTGCAATTTAAAACACACCGAATCATTCCTAAAAAAACAGCAATCATAGTGCTTACAGAATTTGCCAAAATTACCGCAGGATTACTGATCAGCTTTCTGCTTGTTTTCCTTCTAAAACTGGTTAGTTTTGGATAAGGGCAAAGGGTAAAGGGTAAAGGCAAAGGGTAAAGGTAAATGGAACAACCTGCTCTAAAAAAGCATCATGCAACATGGTGTTTTAACACCGGCAATATTTTGAATCTGCCATATTCATTTAAAAACTGGCGCCTGCAATATTTCCTTACTAATGCAAGGTTTGTCCCTACTTCATCAGACTTATATTGCCGGCATTTTCATACCGGACATCATTCTGACAAGTGATTTTGATATAATAGGCAAATGCATCAGGACTAAGTGTTTCACCCTTAAAGGTACCATCCCATCCTACAAACTTGTCCATGCTTTTAAATATTTCCTGACCCCATCTGTTGTAAACTACAAACTCATAAGAAGTGACTCTGTCTATTATCACACTTCTTACAAACAACTCATCGTTTACATTATCTCTATTCGGACTGAATGCATTCGGTATAAAGAAATCACTTTCCTCGCATTTCAATTCTCTGACGTCGACGGAAATGGTTGCCGTATTTTCGCATCCATTTTCATCTGTTACCGTTACCGTATAACTGCCTGATTCTGTTTGAACAACGGTTATCCCGCTTAGCGTATCCGTGGCTGAGGTATTCCATACATAGGTGTGTCCTGTTACCGGATCAATGACTATTATGTCTATAGTATCAAATTCATAAATAGTATCCTGTACTATGTCCAGTGCTACCTCCGGTTTGAGATATACCTCCGGACTGATATCAAAACTATCTGTACAGCCGGTGGCGTTATCCTTCAGGTACACTTTGATTTTCATACCATCACTGTAGACAAAATTGGCCTTATCCTTATTGCCTGCGGCAGGTAGCCAACTAATCATGTAATTCTGTGGCTGATCAACCACTATCATGACTTGCCCTTCCTTGCCTTCACACTGAGGTGTTGCCATTAGTGATGCCTGTATAGCCGGCGGAATATCGAGCGTGAAAGTATCCAGCTTCATACAGGAAGGATCTATGCTGGTAAGTTTTAGCACATATTCTTTACCCCTTTCTGCAATAATAGTAGCACTACTGCCAGTAGCTGTGACTACAGACCCTGTAGGAAGCCATTCCAGATTGAAGTTGGCCGGATTATCAAGAATCACAGATACCAGCGCTTCGTCCTGATCACATGAAATTGCTGGTTTTACAATGGTGTATTCAAATCTGAAGGTCTTTATGTTTACCGAATCCGTGCTGGTACACCCGTATGGATCAGTCACAGTGACCACCACAACAGTATCACCAGTATAATTAAATGTAAGTGAGTTTCCAGTACCCATAGTGGCACCTGCCAAATTTGACCAGACATAAGTAGTCGCGGAAATATTGGAGGATGCATTGAGCGTAACGCTTTCCGGCCCGCATAATAGTTTGTCTTCATTTGCCACCACATCAACAGGTGGATATAGCTCTATGGTTTTAGTTACCGGCTTAAAAGGACACAAGCCGATTTTATTGGTTAATGTAACTGTATAGGTACCTGGACCAGTAAAAGTATAATTATACATAGTAGACCCAATCGGCGCAAGTACCGGACCTCCCGGGTTACCCGTGTCCCATGATACCAATCCAATATACGGATTTGTGATGTTGAATTTAACTTCAAACTTTCCGCACTCGACAAGATCAAAAGAAAAATCATTGGTTGGGTTTTCATTTAGCCTAATCAGTATGGAGTCACTGGCTACGCAGCCATATTGGTTTGTCACAGTAAAAGTGAGATAAATATCACCTGTCTCGTCACTCGTTGTATTTAATTTGATCACATTACTGTTTAAGTCGCCTGCAATATGCGGATCAGGATCCCATGTTACCCTGATCTGCTGGTTGGCACCTGTCCCGTAAACACCAATATTCTGTATCATGTCTCCCGGACATATGGTATACGTATCTACAAAATCATATTCCGGCAATCTCCTTGTAACGGTAAATCCAAAAGGTTTTGAAGCGCAATCCGTACCCAGAATTCGCACCCAAAATGTCTGAACATCATTTGTCATAAACGTACTCAACTGACTGCCTGTAGCCAGTATGGTACTAAAATCCTGAAACAAACTCCACTGATACTGCAATTGCAATGAATCATAATTGCTTGATGCGGTTAGATCAACATTTCCATAGCACGTTGTAGAATCCCCGGTTATGATAATATCTACATCCTGTAATACAACCACATCAACCTTATCCATCACCGTACACAAGCCATCTGTTACAGTCACCGTATATGTAGCACTTTCATCCGTAAGTACTATAGGATTTAAAGGATCCGTAAAATCCAGTCCTGTCAGCGGGGACCACGTATATATCCAGTCCGGATTCAAGTTTTTTGCTATGATCACACTTTGACCGAGACATAAAATGATTGGCTCGCTTACAAATTCAATTGTGGCAAAAGGTCCCGGATTTTCTTCCCGTACCAAAGTATCAGCACATCCATTTTCAAAAAGTGTAATCAATGTCACCGTGATCGGAATGTTTTTAGGAACAGTAAAGGAGTATACCGCACCAGTACCTGTAAGCACTGCTGATTGATAAGCCACATTCCACGATATTTGCTGCGTCTGCAGGCCCAGGCTTTCCGAATCGCTGTAAGACAACGTGAGGTTGACCGTGTCGTCATCATCACACCCATCTGCGACCAGTTCATATTGCCCTTTTGGCGTGAGCTGACCAAGAGGTATATTTTTGGCTATCGTGATATTACAAGCGCTCTCAAAATAAACCTGGAGTGTAACCTGAATATTGTCGACATTAGGTACATTAACCTCAAATTCCGAATTGTATGGGGTGAAGACCAAAACTTTATTACCAAATATCCACACCACGCTATCTATTTGACCATTAGGGTTTAAACCAAAGGTTTTATCATTGATACGCAATATCACTTCACCATTTTCAGCACATCCTGCCACTTTGTAGTCAAAGTCAGCCTGAGGTACAAAAACATCTCTCTCAAAGCCTTTACTGACTTCTGCCTTACATCCCGTAGAATCAGAAAGCACCACAAGCTTTACAAAAAATGAATCAACTCCTGCAAACTTGTATGTTACCTGACTGCCGGTAAGATTGGTTTGTTGACCGCCCTGCAAAATACTCCAGTTCCAGTCAGATACTGGAAACTCAAAACTTGTCTTGTCCTGCAGAAATATTTCCAGATCTCCCCCATCAGGATCGCATTTATCAAGCCTCACGGTAAAATCCGGAATGATATTATTTCCATACACTTTTACCCTGGTCTGTTTTCTGGCAAAACAACCTTCATCTTCACCATAAGCTATAAGCTCAACCTCAAAATCTCCTGCATATGGAAAAGTATATGAAAAATCTGAAGCTGTCGTCCTGATGGTATCTCCTGCCAGAATCCAGTCAGCCACAGGGCTGTAGAGTGAAAGATTCTTAAAATCGACAGTAAACCCACTACAAATTTCACTGGTTACAGCAAAATCGGCCTGAGGTATAATTCTAACCGGAAATATGGTATCTCTGGTACTGGCTTTACAAGTTGTAGAAGCAGATTCTACCTCCAAGAAGATATATACCGGTGAAAGGCTCAGCGTATTCCAGGCAATGTCACTTAGATTACTATATGTCAAGGTATCATTGTCCTGAACAATCCGCCATCTATTGGACGTAAGTAAAGAATCAAATCTGGAAACATCCTTAATCTTCAACTGTATACCGGAATTCAGGTCACATTTGGGTAACGTATAATCAATATCAGGCTGTATGGTATTGTTGAATGCATAAATTTTAGTAATAAAACTATCCTTACAAGAACTTGATTCTCTGCTCACTATCATTTTTACCTCATATATACCTTCTTTTGGAAAAGTATATGTCAGGTTTTTGGAAACGAATTCCTTTTCATTAACCTTCCATTTTGTCAGTTCGTAATTTGTACCCTGGTTGGTAAAATTATAGGTCAATCCATTACACCTTCCTTCCGGCTCTGTAGTAAAATTTGCTGTAGGAGGGTCTTCGCATTCCTTAAAAATCAACTCACAATCCCTGATAGTTTCTGATAGCAGTACTACCTGACCATTGATTTTCCTGTATTCTTTTACACACACAGACAATAAATAGTAATTCTGAAGATTTATACTTGCAGGAAATCCGGTTATGAGACCACTTCGGGGGTTTATGGCAACCGGGGGATCACTGGGAAACATATTTGATTCTGTAAACGGAGCGCGCCACTGAATCTTTTTATATGGTGGTGCATCTGGTGGCCGGGGCCCGGGAGAACCTATGGTAAACCCTGCAAAAGGTGTGCAAAAGCTATAAGCCAGACTGTCGCCGTCCAGATCTGTTGCGCTATGATTAAAGGACCAGTCAAAATTACTGCACACAAAAGCATCTGGCCAGGTGTCAAACAATGGTGAACTGTTTCCATTTCCAGTATCTTTTGCACCTTCCTTTAAAGCAGCATCTGTAATGTGCACAAAATAAGTCGTTCCCGTCTCAAGCGGGTTAGTTACGTTGGCAAGGTTTCCGTTTCGGCAACATCGCTGATAAGACACGATATACCCTCCCCTGTCTATCTCTGTGGGTCCGTAAGGCAATAGAATATCTATGGTGTAGGTGGCCTGTTCAAAGATGCATTTCTCGTTTTCAGATAAACTTTGCTTTATTCTGCAATCACTCGAGATTTGTTTGACAATATTTTTGGCATCCAGTTCTATGGTGAAAAATCCGTTACCATTGGGTCCGACACCTGACGCTACATCACCGTTACCTCTGAAAATTCCAAAATTTGCGCGTGCATCGAATGGCACTGTACTTGAACAATCCCTTCTCAGGGTAAGAATAATTTTATACCGCTGAAAATTATTTTGTGCTTTACCAAGGTACTGGTATGACATTGATCCACCCACAATATGAGTAGCCTTCAGCTCATTTGCATGTAATGCAACAATCATGGCACATAAAACCAGGAGATATTTACCAAATTGCCTTAAGTTTAATTTTACCTCGTCTGTCAAACTTATCCCGCCTGTGTTATGATTCCTTGGCATATGGTTCAATTTTAAATCACCAAATAATAATTTTCTTCTCATTACTTCATTAAAGTCACATTTCCGGCTTTTTCATATCGCTTTCCGTTTCTGCACCGGGCTTTGATATAATAGGCAAACGCATCCGGAGATAATGATTCTCCTTTAAAAGAGCCATCCCATCCTTCGTAAAATTTGTCTGTTCGGAAGACTTCCTGCCCCCACCTGTTGAAAACAACAAACTCAAGCTGGTCAATGAACTGGCTTCTAACAAACAGGATATCATTGGCATCATCACCATTTGGAGTAAAAGCATTGGGTATAAAGATTTCATCTTCATCGCATTCAATCAGCCGCACATCAAGTGAAATGGAAGCAGTATCCTTACATCCATTTTGATCGGTCACTACGACAGTGTAACTGCCACTTTCATTTGGAATGACTACAATACTATTTCCTGTTTCACCACTATTCCAGAGGTAACTATGTCCTGTCACGGGGTCAATAACAAAAATATTTATAGTATCCAGTTCAAATATTTCATCCTTATCCACGTCAATATTCACAATGGGATTATCATAAACTTCCGGACTGAATTTTAGTGTATCCCTGCAATTGGTTTTATTATTGATGACAAAAGCAGTCACTTCAAATCCTTGCGTAAATATAAAAATGGGATTGGTTGACGTAGATCCTGCTACTGGTGCCGGCTGCCAGGTTACGGAATAATCCTGTGGATTATCAAGAACAAGAGAAAGTGGACCTTGATTTCCCGCACACTGAGGATTACCGGTGAGTTCAGCCTGTGTTGGATCCGGAATATTGAATGTAAAAGTGTCTACTTTGATACAGCCATATAGATTATTGGTCACCTCAACGGTATACACCACATCCCTTGCCACCATATACAACGCACTGGTATTGGCTGTATTAATAATTGAAGATGAGGGGCCCCATTGTATGGTATAGGCTGCCGGATCATTTATAATCAATTCGGCTGTGGCTTCCGTCCCCTCACAGGTAAAGGAAGGAACCTTTACAGAAAAATCAAAAATAAAGAAACTGATATTTACCGTATCTGTATTGCTGCAACCATATGGATCCATTCCCATCAAAATAAGGGTTGTATCCCTTGTAAAATTAAATGTAAAAGGATTTTGATCTGAAAGAACAATTCCGTCTTTATTTTTCCAGGAAAGTACCGCTTCTGGTAAATTTGAATTGCCGGATACGGTAAACTCCTGATCTTCACATAATTTCATGTCATCAGAAGCCTTAACTGTAATCGGTGCATAAATAATCACCTCCTTTTTCACAGGTTCAAAAGGACATTTTGGTGTAATGTTGGTCAACACCACTTCATATATGCCGGGGCCTGGATAAGTATAAGTTGTGTTGATTTTATCATCCTTATCATTTTGAGTTGCCGGATCACCAAAATCCCATAAAATGTTGCCAACATACGAATCCGAAAAACTAAATGCTATTGTATTGTCACCGCATTGTACAAGATCAAAATCGAAATCTGCTACGGGATTTTCATCAAACCTGATGACTACCCTGCCTAATGCCGTACACCCAAAATTTTCATCAACTGCCGTGAAAAATAACTCTATGGAATCCTTTTCATCCGGGCTTGTGATGATATCAATTTTCCCAGAAAAAAGATTTCCTGAAATATGCGGGTTTTCCGACCAGATAAACCGGACATTATGTGCCGGATTGATGTTGTTGATCTGTAAACCTATTATTGTATCACCGGGGCAAATTGACCATTGATCCTGATAATCCAGTTTCAGTTGCTGATTGGTGACGGTAAACCGGGCAGGTTCTGAAGCACAGTCAGCTCCTTTTATACGAACCCAATATGTTTGCTGATCCCCTCCGAAAGTAGTAATTAAATCAGGTCCTGTCGCAATAACAGGATTGAAAGCCGGGTTTGTACTCCATTCAAATTGTCCAAAATTGATGGAACTGGTAGCTGTGAGTACAACTTCTCCATAACACGTATTGGCATCACCGGTAATGGTTAGACTTATGTCATCCTTTAATACGATTATATGTATGGAATCTTCCAGCGAACAAAGGCCGTCTGTGATCGTAACATAATACGTTATATTATTTTCTCCTGTCACCAGTGGATTGGAGGGCACCGTAAGATCCAGACCCTGTACAGGTGACCATGTGTAAGTCCATCCTGCATTTCCCTCTTTTATGAGCGGTCTGATATCACCGGGACAAAGTATCAGGGGTTCATCAATAATCTTCAGTGTTACAAAAGGACCTGGCACGAAAGATTTGATTATTTGATCCTCACAGCCATTCTGAAACACGACATGAAGCGTAAATTGGAGTAAACTATCTTTTGGTATTGAAAATTCTGCAATCGGACCATTATAAATACTCAGATTTCCGGGGGTACCTGCCGTCCAGGACACCGAAGAAACTGATTCACCCAGAGCAAGGTCACTCAGATAGGTAAGCCTTGCATTGACGTCATTTTCAACACATCCCAATGCTTCAAATGCATAATTAGCTCTTGGTTTCAAAGCTTGTAAATCTATATCCTTAAATTTTTCAATTTCACAGGATTTATTAAAATCTACATACTGATAAATACGGATTTGCTTCAGGGTGTCCGGAAAAACCATATATACCGGTGTATTCCCGGCATCACCCGATATTTCCAGATTATTGTAACGCCATGTTATACTGTCTATAGTTCTTCCGGGATTCAGTGAAGCAGATAAGTCTGTAAGCTCCAACCGCACCATACCGTTTTCAGGACATCCCTGAAGCCTGTAGGTGAAGTCGGTTACCGGAACTTCATCCCTGAGTGAAATGGTTTTTATAACAAAAGTATCACATCCCGTAGTTGTAGAACTGACATCCAGCCTTATCCAGATATCATCAGTGATTTGGGTATTAAAATCGAACATATCCACATCAAAAAACGATGAATCGCGATTTCCCTGCCTGATCTGCCATTTTTTCCTGTCTATAGGAAAGTCAAATTGAGTAAAATCTTCGATTTTGATGCGGTAATTGCCTTCAATTACATCGCATATGTCCAATTCATGGCCAATCGCCGGTTTGATACTGTTTTCATAAACATTTATGAACTTTGTAATCGTATCAAAACAGCCATCAAGTTGTCTTATTGTTTTCAATAAAACCTTGTAAACACCCGGATTTGGAAAGGTGTAAGAAAAGTTATTGTTATTATTATTTACCTGAACCACTGTATTGTTCAGATTCCATTCATATCGGTTGCCATTGAGACTTTTATTATCAAAATTGATGGTAAGCCCGGAGCAATCCGGATCCCTGGTGGTAAAATCAGCCTCCGGCGGAGAGACACATTCACGGATACTAAGCTGACAGTCTCTGCGGGTAATGGAAATGAGTACCGGGACTCCATTTATTTTTCTATATTCCTTGACACACACGCCAATCAAAAACTGTCCCTGATAAATTTCCGGTCGTGCCGTAATCCGTCCTGTTTTAGGATCGATTTTAATACCTGGATTGGAGACAATTGGGTTAAATTCTGTAAAATTGGTATTCCACTGGATAAGTTTAAAAGGTGGTCTTTCAGGATCTCTCGGACCAGGATCGCCTATGGAAAGACCCGTGTAGGGGGTACAAAATTCATAAACCAGACTATCTGTTCCATCGTCATCAATGGCACCGTGATCGAAAGCCCAGTCTTTATTAAGACAAATGTATACATCCGGCCAGTTTTTAAATCTTGGAGAAGCATTTCCAAACTGTTCATCGTTGGTCACTGATTTCAGTACGTCCTCCGTAATATGGACAAAGTAGGTTGCCCCGGTCTGAAGTGGACTTACAATATTTTCAATGACATTACGGCAACATCGCTGGTAAGCAATAATAAAACCTCCTCTTCTGAATTGGGTGGAATCATATGGGAGCTGAATCGTATCCACATACAATGCCTCCTGAACACAAATAGAATTTATACCAACAATCTGGCAATCACTTTCCTGTGGCGGAAGGACATCTTCTTCCTTTAATGATATTGTAAAAAATCCATTTCCATTTGGTCCGATACCATCCGCTACACTGCCATTTCCCCTAAAGATACCAATATGAGCCTCCTTGTCAAAAGGAGCCTGGCCTTTAAGACAATCCCTTCTCAAACGAAGGGTGATCTCATAATACTGATTTTTATTGTTGTCCCTGTTGCCCAGATACTTGTAGGACATCGTGCCTCCAACAATATGGGTAGCGCATAGTTCCTGGATTCCTGCCATTTGCAACAGCAGAAAAACCAGTGCCACAATATTTTTTGAAAAATGAATATGTTTCATCTTCAAGATATTTACAATTAATTAATTTCTGGCTGCCCTGACAATTTCAACACGTCGCTCTCTTGCTGCCCTGACACTATAGATAGAATTTCTCTCATCTTTCAAATCACCGGTGACATCTATTGGAGCTTTATCCTTTCCGAAGGACAATTCCAGAATTTTAAGCTGCCCCGAACTCATATACTTTTTGATGACGTCTCCGCCTACCACGATGAGTTCGTTGCTGACACTATGTACTCTTCGTTCACCAAGCGTTTTGTTATATTTGACATCAGCTCGTGGAGAGGTAAATCCCATAAATTTCAATTCTACCCTGTTACCTGCCTTTAATTCCAGAATCAGAAACTCCATAAATTTTTGTAATTTGTCATACTCTCCCATAACAGTTCCTTCAAAGAAATTTTCTATCTCCTCTTCGGTTTTGGCCTTTTCCTCTCCTACCAGTCTGCCGGCATATTTGTCTTTATATAATTGCTTTTTACCAACATAACTGGCAACCAAATCACTGTATTTGGTCTTGGTTTTGGGAGATCGGCTCTTGGGGTCCGGAGAATCGTTGTCAAAATAAATAGCCAGTGGCAATAAATCCGGCAAGGTAAATTTATCGAGCAACAATTCTTTTTTTATTAATCCGGATTTACTGAAAGGGCGGGTGTCTATATCTTCAACGGCGCGGGTATATCCATCTTTCGATCCAATAATCACGTACTCCTTGCCTCTGTCCAGCATAAAATAAAAATCATTTCCGTCCGGATTGATTTCCGTGAAAAAGACTTCCATGGTATCCAGCTTATTCTTTATTTCCACTTTTACACTATCCAGGGCAAATTTGCCTATTTTACTGAATGTAAATGCATCAATCAGCATCATATCTGTGCTCAGAAATATTTTTTTCATGATCGTATCGGACTTATCTGCATCCAGCGTCGATATTTCAAAAGTGTCCGTAAAATAATTCGGTCTGTCTATGATGATATAATAATTTTTATCCTTTTCCAGGTCAAAAAAGAAAGTATTCCCCTGTTGATTGGTTGTTTCCCTTACCAGCTGTTGTGTATCCCGGTTAAACATTTTTATAGTTGCCTTCTTAAGCGGACGGCCAGTGATTTCGTCAAACACAGCCAGATCAAGCGCAAGTTCGATTTTGGAGAGTTCTGCCATGTAGATATCGTAACAACAGGATTCATGATAATCATCCAGGAATAAAGCACCCTCTCTGTTGGAGGAAAGATATGCCCTGTTGTCATAATCATTTACTGTATAATAAATATCATGATAACTTGAATTGAAAGGAATACCAATATTCATGATATCTCCATATCCGGAACTGATTTTCTGAGACTTGTAAATATCAAATCCCCCCAATCCATTTCTTCCATCGGAACTAAAATAAAGGAAGCCAGAATTTTTCTGATAGAAAGGTGTTATTTCATCATATGGTGTATTAATATCCTGCAAATTTACAGGCTGAGAATACCCAAATTTTGCGTCAAAAACAGAATACCAGATATCCAGTCCTCCTTTTCCAGCAGGTCTGTCAGAAACGAAATATATCACTTCCTTACCCGTCACCCTGTCTGTAGTGACATGCGGGTGAGTAGCGGTAAAGCCTTCTATATTGACAGGATCAGGCAGCATGCTTTCTTCTGTCAGCGTGCCATCTTCCATGACTTTAGCAGAATATATCTGACATCTTATGTCACTGGCATTTATGTACTGACATACCGTATAATACAATTTTTTTCCATCAGGGCTCAGGCTCGGATTGGATACCAGAAGATCCCTCGTATTTATTTCCCCTGGTATAATCGCAGCAGCCTGATTTTTCTTCTTTTTCATCAGCTTTGAGATTTCCCTCGCAGGCTTAAGAGCAGGATTACTTTCCTCAAACTGCATACTGGAATACAAAAGTCCATCTTTGGTTTCCTGTGCACCAGTTTCTGAATACGTCGTATTGATATCCTTAACCTTGTCAAGGGTAATCCCTGAATTGCCGGAGGAAGTCAATGTACGCGCAAAATCAATGGCTTTCAGTTCAATGCCAGCTTTAGCAAGCAACAAACTATCCTGTGTCTCGAATCCGGTTAAAAACATTTTGTAATATGTTTCAGCCTTATCGTATTTTCCGGTTTTTTGAAACATGGAAGCCAGGTGGAAAACAGCAGACGGATCATCCTGATATTGCATAGAATCAATAAGCGTGCTGTAATAATTGATGGCCTTTTTGTAGGAATTGAATAAGCGGGCAGATTCTGCAGCCTTCCACAAAACCATGGTATCCCTTTCATTAAATTCAAGAGCTCTTTCAAAGTATACCAGTGCAGCGTAGTAATTTTTGGCAACAAAGTTTTTTTCTGCCTCCTGCAAAAACGCTTTCTTGGTTTGTGCCTGAACAAAGCTCATGGAAATGGCAGTAATACTCACTGACAAAATGATATATTTCAGTATATTCTTCATATCCTTCGGTCTTATTTTTTCTTAATAGATTGGACAAACCTTGTGGTCACCCATGGATTTTACCTTCGTCATTACATATCGGAAATGAAATTCTGGCCCCCCTCTGTTGGATTGAAGCACTCTGTTGAATTCACTATCGTCAATATCGTAGGAAAACGAGGCATAAAATTCATTATACTGCAACGCAAGTGTAGGTATGTAAGACTTTGCAGTGCGGTATCCTCCTCCCAAATGAAGCTGGAATATTTTGCCGGGTTTCTGGCTGATATGAAACTTTAGCAATCCTCCGAAAAGAGTCTCATTATATACGCCCTGTATCTGATGCAACCCGTGCAGCTGAAGGTCCATAGCGGAAAACAGTTTTATATTGGCAACTCCATTAAGCGCGATATGACTTGGCAACTTGGAATCCTGCGTATTGTAAAATGCCGCCACCGGCCTGATGATGTGGAACATGGTAGCTCCAATATCGATATGTGTCCTGCTGTCCTTCTGATAGCGATAGTTTAATCCCGCTGCATTATCAACGAAAAATATCCTCTGAAAATCAAAGTTTTCACCTGTTGGAGCTCCCGGATCAAATCTGTCTCCCGTCCACTGCTTATCCCATGTGAGGCTGTTGTAGTCAAAGCCGCGGGAAGCAAAACCAATCATCCCTCCAAGGCTGACAATATGCCGCGGATGGAGAAAATAATGGTATGAAGCGCTGACATTTAAATTCGTCAGATTCAGCTTGGAGTCACCCTGCCTGTCGTGATTAAAGTTTACACCCCACCCTATGAGATTTTTCTCAGGATTCTTGGTCATGACCTGCTGATCAAAGGCTCCGCTGACCGTAAACCACGGCACCGGAACAAATCGCCACTGATCCCTTACTGAAGCCAAAAATCTCTGGTCTCCGTTAAATAATCCCACATTCGCCGGATTAACATTCTGCGGCGAATTGTAAAACTGGCTGTAATGAAGGTCCTGCGATGTCAGATTATTTAGTAAAAAAATATTCAAAAAAATGACAAGCGGTGGTAAAAATATCTTTTTCAAATCGTCCGGATTTAAATATGATAAAATAGTTGAATTTGTATATAACTGATTAACAGATCACTATACAAAATTAAACATAACGCTAATATACAATTCTTAAATATACAAAAACTGTACTAATTTTCAAGTTTTACATAAATGATCACCCTCACCTCTGCAACGAAGGAAAATCAAACAACTTTTCAGATAACCAATGAAATTACCGGGCATATATTATGATTCAATATAGGATTCAAATAATAATCCACTTAATGACCTGCCCCAGCTACTGTTTCCCGAACGTGACATAAAATTATCTATCCCCACTTCAGAACAGATGGGGCGAATTTATGCACACCCGGATACTGTGAATCCGGAAAATATCTATCTACATATATTTAAAAAAATAAAAACAGAGCAGGGGTTAACTACCCTTCAATGACAGGGAAAACGCAATATTGCGAACCCCTTTTCCTGTGGTTCCGTCAGGCCATACAAAGAATTGTACCATTTCCTGAGCTGATTTTTCTTTAAAAACCATTTCCAGATTTTTAATGATGCTGTAAGGGGTGCCTTCATGTTCGAAAATAGCGCGAATTTTTTCAAATGGAAGTATCAAAAACATATCCTTTAAACTCATTTGCAATGCCTTCCGGTGCTGCAGTCTCTGATGATTGGAACTGTAATTTTCAGGCAATGGTTTGCCCCGGGAAAAGGCATCCCACATTTTCTGAAATTGTTTGTCACTTCCAATACAAAGCATAAATACAGTGGCATCACTCGATTCGAATACATCACCATATGGAGCAATGTTGGGGTGTAATGTTCCCATAGGAGCCGGCAGGTGCCCTGCCATGAGATAGTTTGATGCCTGGTTGGCAAGAGCACTCAATGCAGATTTATACAGGGAAATGTGAGCAACACACCCCAATCCAGTAGAAAGTCGTCTTATCCAGGCCAGCAATACAGCTTCCTTAATCTGATGCGCAGCTATCACGTCCATCAGCGCCACAGGAATTTTGCACAAATCCCCTTGTTCTGTCCCATTCATTGATATAAACCCGGTCTCCGCCTGCATGACCAGATCATATCCTGGTCTTGGGTCATCATAATCATAGGCATTTAGCTGCGCTACAATCATTTTCGGAAAGCGGCGCAAAAGTTGATCAGGGCCAAGATTATATTTTTCTGCTACGCGTTTCTGGAAGTTCGATATTACCATATCGGCTTGAGACAAATACACTTCCAGATTCTCCAGGTCAGCAGACTGGGTGAAATCAAGAAATTCTATCTTCTTTTGAAAATTGGCAGCACAGTAGTACGCCGTATATTCCGTTTCAGGAGATTCTTCCGGCACTTTCCATTGCCGCGTGACATCGCCTCCCTGTACTTTATTTTCAATTTTTATGACTTCCGCCCCAAGTTCAGCAAAAAAACTCCCGGCCAATGGTCCGGCAAGTACTCCTGCCAGTTCTACCACCCTGACGCCATTGAATATTTTTTCGGTAACCATTTTTTTATCTGAATGTCGGAGAAACGACTAATTCCTTGCTATCCAGGGCATAAACATAAAATCCTTCACCGGATTTTCGTCCCAGCTTTCCTGCGGTAACCATATTGACAAGTAACGGAGAAGGTGCATATTTCGGCTGTCCGAATCCATCATGAAGTACCCTAAGAATCGACAAGCAAACATCCAGACCAATAAAGTCCGCCAATGCAAGCGGACCCATCGGATGTGCCATACCCAGTTTCATGATGCCATCAATCTCCTCAACGCCTGCAACGCCTTCATGCAGCGTATGGATGGCTTCATTAATCATAGGCATCAATATCCTATTGGCCACAAAACCAGGATAATCATTGACCTCCAGTGGAATTTTACCAATAGTTTTGCTCAGTTCCATGATAGCCTGGCACACCCCGTCAGATGTATTGTAACCCCTGATCACCTCAATAAGCGCCATAACAGGAACAGGATTCATAAAATGCATTCCAATCACTTTATCGGGTCTGGATGTTACCCCTGCAATCCTGGTTATAGAAATGGACGAGGTATTGGTAGCCAGTATAGCCTCTTTGGGGGCATACTGATCGATCGTTTTAAAAAGGGACAACTTAATTTCCAGATTTTCGGTGGCCGCCTCCACTATCAGATCAGCCAGTGCTACAGCTTTGCTGAGGTCTGTGTGTGTTGCAATATTGGATAAAATCCTTGTTTTGTCATCTTCCTGAAGAGAGCCTTTCTTGATAAGCCTGTCCAGACTTCCTGCAATAACCTGCAGCGCCTTCTCAAGGGCAGCAGCAGAAATATCGCAAAGTATCACTTTAAAATCATTCGTTGCAAAAACCTGCGCTATACCATTCCCCATGGTACCCGCACCTATAACTGTGATATTCTTCATCTTATGTTTATTTTGGAAAAAATTTGGTTGAAATTTTAAGTTAACCGGAACAAAATACCCGCACACTGATCAAAAAATCAAACTTTTTATGGCAAGTCCTGGTTGCATCTTTTGATTTTCAAGTTTGAAGTTAAACTGTGTTTTTCACCTCCACTGCTGCAAGATTTTTATACAGGTTTTACAGATCTTTATCCTGTCACAATAACAAAAAATGATTCGGGTAGGTTCATCTCAAACTTCAGGAGCCTGTATGTATTACCCTTGTGTCAGTGCCTTTTTATAGGTAGAAAGGCATCTTTCTCTCGCCATTTTATGATCTACTATTGGTTTCGGATAGGCAGGAGTGCCGAATTCCGGCACCCATTTCCTGATGTACTTTTTCTCCGGGTCGAATTTTTCCGTTTGGGCCTCAGGGTTGAAAATCCTGAAATACGGTGCAGCATCGGTACCTGATCCTGCTGCCCATTGCCAGCCACCATTATTGCTGGCGAGGTCAAAATCAAGCAATTTTTCTGCAAACCACGCTTCACCCCAGCGCCAGTCTATTAAAAGATGCTTGGTTAAAAAACTGGCTACAATCATCCTTACCCTGTTGTGCATATAGCCGGTTGTCAGTAGCTGTCGCATTCCTGCATCTACAATGGGATAACCTGTTTTACCCTCACACCAGGCCCTGAACTCTTCTTCATTGTTTCTCCATTCAATTTGATCATACACCGGTCTGAAAGAACCCTTTTCCACATGCGGAAAATGATGCAAAATCATAGCATAGAAATCCCTCCAGATCAATTCACTAAGGTAAGTCGCATTGAGGACAAAAGCTTTTCTGGCTTTGTCCCGAATAGAAATGGTTCCAAACCTGAAGTGAATACCCAGTTTGCTCGTGGCGTCAAGAGAAGGTATATCCCTGTTCTTATCATACTGGCGTATAATTTCTTTGGCTACCTGATTTGATGGTATCTCTATATTTGACCGCTTAAATCCCATAGATTCAAGTTGCGGCATCTCTGTCGAATGTTGAAAATTCATAAAATGATCAACCAGAGATTCAGAGCCAAATGGTTTCAGCAACGGAGATACGGTGTAATCATCCCCAATTTTCTGAAGCCATTTACGTTTATATGGCGTGAAAACAGTATACGGAAGTCCATCGTCTTTTACTACCTCGTCCCTTTCAAAAATCAAATGATCTTTATAAGTTTTAAAACCAGCCCTGTGCCCTGCAAGGATATTTTCTATCTGCTCATCTCTCTGCCTCGCATAAGACTCGTCATCATGATTGGCAAATACAGTTTCGAAATTCCATTCAGATAATATGGATTTCCAAATGTCTTCAGGATAGCCATAAAAAACCAGCAAATCTTTCCCGGCTGACCGCAATTGTGTTTTTAAGTTGCTAAGTGTATCATGCAGGAAAGTTACCCGGGCATCCGACTTATCCTCCAGCTTATCCAGAATATGGCGATCGAATATAAATACGGGTATTACCGGCAATCCGGATGATAAGGCATGAAAAAGTCCGGTATTATCCTCAAGCCTTAAATCGCGTCTAAACCAGAAGAAATTTACGCTCATCTAAAAATCTTTTAAAGTTTTCAATTTTATTTTTGTGCATCCGATTGCTGATATGCTAAACAAACTACAGACAAAAAGTTGACAAAAAAATCCAGTCATTAAAAAGTATAATGAAAACAGATCTTGCATTTATATTTTATAATGCATATTATGTACTATATATTGATTTAATATAATCTTACATCGGTTGTTATCTTTATGGATGGAAAGATTGTAAAAAAAACGCAGAAATATAACCCTACTCTGAAACTTATCGTTAGATTTATAAAAATTTAAATTTTGTACCAATTTTTTCCGCCAAAGTATTTTACACATGTTTTTGGTTTTAAAGCATTGCGTTTTTTGTTGTTATTTCCGGTGATATGGTGCACATATTCCTGCTACCCAAAACTAAACATGCCGGCTGATCTTGCTGACGGCGACTGTATCTATTTTGGCAAGGGAGGAGGGTTTACAGGACAGCTTTTTGAATATTCCATTTGCAAAAATGGAAGCATCATGAAAAAAGAAGGTGGCGAATTGAAGTTATGGGGAAAAATGCCGTCCAATTTTAAACATCAGATTTTTGCAAATTACAACCATCTGAAAATCAGTTCCTTAAATATAAACAACCCTGGCAATGCCTACTATTTCATAGGGTATCAGAAATATGGACAAACTGTTCACAAAATTACATGGGGAAATGCCCCTGCCCCAGATAAGGAAATCATCTTATTTTACAACATGATGCTTGAAATGGTAAAAAAATTTGCTACACATTGATTAATGCTTAAACAATTGACTATGTACGCCCGTATTTACACCCTCACCCTTTTACTATGCAGCTTTTCCGGATTCGTTTTCGGACAGTTTAAACAAATCACTTTCAGGCCTTCATCACCAAAAGTTAAGGAAGAGATTAAACTTCAATTTCCATATGGCACTGCCATCACCAGCAATGAAACTGTTGAAACGACCTATGACAAACACCTGTCTCCAATGGCGCTACAAAGTTTTAATAACGGTCTGCAGGCCGGATTACGGCGTCCCGACGGAAAGCCGGCGTACATAGAGGGAAGGCTCAAAATAAAGGATGTCCGTCACAATACTGATGAATCCAAAGCGCTGGAATACCTGTCAGAGGCAGGCCCTATTCTCGGGCTTAAAGATCCGGAATCACAGTTTGCCTTGATACGGACGGAACAGGACGAAATTGGAATGGTCCACATCAAAATGTACCAGCATTTTAATAACATACCAGTATACGGTACTGAAATCGTTATGCATGGCGACAAGGATGGTATTCATTTTTTAAATGGCCACTATGAGATACTTCATTATCAGGGAAGCACAACACCTGCCCTAGAGACAGCAGAAGCAATGAATTTCGTATATGAAGACCTTGGGCCTTCTCCCGTCTATCAAAGAAGTATCGAGGAGGTAGGTACCATGGCTCCTGTGACAACTCTTGTAATCTACCCGACAGCTGACAAACAAGTACTTGCTTACCATATTACAGCTTACAAGAACATTATAGAACGCTGGGAATATATTATTGATGCCAATTCCGGCAGTATTATTAAAAAATTTCAGAGTATCTGCAAGTTTCACAACCACAAGCATGAACATGGCCGGGATTGTTCTTCTGAAAGCAGTAATGAGGAAATACTTGACGGTAAAGCTACGGCCAATGCAGTCGACCTGTTTAATGTCAGCAGGCTGATCAACACCTATCAGGTCGGAAATAAATTTTATTTGATTGACGGGTCGAGAGATATTTTTTCGTCCTCCCCTGCTGATTTACCCAATGATCCTAAAGGTGTTATCTGGACCATCGATGCCTTCAACACTTCTCCTGCTGCCAACAACTTCAATTATGATCATGTTACCTCCTCCAATAATGTCTGGGGCAGTAAAACATCTGTTTCATCTCATTTTAATGGTGGAAAAGCATTTGAATATTTCAGAAATGTCCATAACAGAAAGTCCATAAACGGAACCGGAGGAAATATCATTTCACTGATCAATGTTGCTGACGAGGATGGCTCTTCTCTTGGAAATGCCTTCTGGAACGGGCAGGCCATGTTTTATGGCAATGGCGACAGCGCTTTTCAGCCTCTGGCCCGAGGTCTCGATGTGGCGGGTCATGAAATGGCACATGGTGTAATCCAGTCTACGGCAAATCTGGAATATCAGGACGAATCAGGCGCCCTCAACGAATCATTTGCCGATATATTCGGGGCTATGATTGACCGGGAAGACTGGAAAATCGGGGAAGATGTTGTAAAAACATCGGCATTCCCGTCCGGCGCCTTAAGAAATATGGAGGACCCGCACAATGGCGCAGGCACCAATGATTTCAGCCGTGGCTGGCAACCAAGACATTACAACGAGCGATATACCGGATCGGAAGACAATGGCGGTGTGCATATCAACAGCGGAATTCCGAATTTTGCTTTTTTTAAGGCGGCAACTGCCATTGGCAAGGACAAAGCTGAAAAAATATTTTACCGGGCTCTCGCCAATTACCTTACCAAATCATCCAGGTTTGTAGATTGCAGAGTGGCCACAATAAAAGCGGCAGGTGACCTCTTTGGCACGTCAGAAGTCAATGCCATCAAAAAAGCATTTGATGAAGTTGGTATTCTGGGTGACCAGGGCGGCGATTATGAAAATGATGCTCCTGTAAATCCCGGGCAGGAATTTTTACTGACCACGGGTACCGATAATAATGGTTTGTATATCCACAATGAAAATGGTGTTCAGCTGGCACAAATTACCTTTAAGGAAATATTGAGTAAACCAAGCATTACGGATGATGGCTCCATCATCGTATACATTGGCGGAGATCAAAAGCTTTATTATGCCGAAATAGACTGGGCTGCTGGTTCATTCAAGGCTGATCAGTTGCTGGACGGAAGTCCGATATGGAGGGCGGTGGCGATTTCCAAGGACGGAAACAGACTTGCCGGATTGTTTCAGGAAAAAATAAATGAAGTATTTGTTTTTGACTTTCCCACGCAGACAGAAAAAGTTTTTGAATTATACAACCCAACCTTTACGCAGGGAATTTCGACAGGTGATGTTAATTATGCAGATGCCATGGAATTTGACATTTCCTGCGAATATCTGATGTATGATGCCGAAAATGAATTAAAAAGCAATACTGCAGGAACTATTCAATACTGGGATATCGGTTTTCTTCACGTTTGGGATAAAAAGAATAACAAATTTGCTGAAGGCGATATCGACAAATTGTTTACTTCCCTACCGGAAGGTGTTAGTGTCGGTAATCCAACCTTTGCCAAAAACAGTCCTTACATTATTGCGTTTGACTATCTCGATGACCTTGACAATCTGTATCTCCTGGCTGCTAATATAGAAACCGGAAAAGTATCAGAAGTTTTTCAGAACAACACCCTGAGTTTTCCAAGTTATGGCATCAAAGACAATAAAATATCTTTTGACAATGACGGGAATACGGCCAAAAATATAGCCCTTGCTCCGGTAACGGCAACAAAGATAGATCCTGCTGCCAATCCGTTTTTGATAGTGTTGAACAAGCGCTGGCCTGTATGGTTTAGCAATGGTACCAGGGTGCTTTCGGACGTCAATACACTTATAAAATCTGATGTCACATACCGCTTGAAGCAAAATCCGGTATCGGACTACCTTGAGGTATTTTGCCTGGAAGGTAAGGGCAATATCAGCCATGCAAAAATTGCAGATGTATCCGGCAAGTTTGTCCGGACTTTCGAATACGGCGCACCTGTTGAACTAGCGAGCTACTACATACAGGATCTGGCACCGGGAATCTATTATTTACATCTGGCTGACGGCGAAAGTGTTACAGCTTTAAAGTTTGTGAAGGGATATTGATTTTATAAGATTAAATTTTATAAATCATATATAAAAAAGAATAGCTGAATGTTGCTTTAAGACCGAAAATGAACATTTTGAAGGTTTCTTCCATCTTTGTTTGAATTCAGGTTGAATAATAAAAGTAAATTTGTGATAAAATTTTCAAGGCTTGTCCCTCTACAAATCATTTTTTAAGGATACATTTATTTATGGACTGGCTTCCATAACGCCAAGGCTGGTTAGTTTCATACTTGTACCTATACACACCTATGTATTAAGTACAGCCAGCTATTCGGTAAATACAAATTTTTATGTGTATGCTGCATTTCTGAATGTAATCCTGACTTTTGGACTGGAAACATCGTTTTTCAGATATTTTACAGCTGAAAAGGAAAAAGACCAGGTAGTTTCTACTTCTACCATTATGCTGGCAGGTGGTTCGCTGATATTTGCAGTACTGGCATTCCCCTTTTCCGCAGAAATAGCTTATTTTTTTGGATTTGACCAACCCATCATTATCCAGTTGCTTATAGGCACTGTATTTTTTGACACCCTGGTAGTAATACCATTTGCTCTGCTGCGGGTCCAGGGCAATTCTATACACTTTGCTTTACTTCGCATCAGCAACGTACTCATCAATCTGGGATTAAATATTTTTCTGCTCATGATCGTTCCCCATTTTTCTTCGGGGCAATGGGCTGATTTGAACTGGCTTTCATGGCTGGGAGACCGCGAAGCAGAGACTGCAGATATTTTTACAGCCAATCTTATTGCCAGTTTGATTACGTTTGCCATGTGCCTTAAACTGTATAAGCGTAAAATATCTTTTGACACCATTATCTTTAAAAAGCTGCTTACTTACGGATTGCCCATTATGGTATCGGGCATTGCATACACCATAAATGAAAACCTCGATAAATTAATGATAGCCCGTCTGATCAGCCCTGAAGCCAACGGAATCTACGCTGGATGCTATAAGCTTGGTGTTTTTATGACTATATACATTATGGCTTTCCGTATGGGTGCTGAACCATTTTTTTTCAATCAGTTCGGCAAGGAAAATGCAAAACAATCCTACAGTTTTGTGATGACATGGTTTGTCTTGCTGGCATGTCTGTGCATGCTCATTGTAACAGGGTTTATAGACTTTTTTGCGGATATATTGCTGCGTCAGGAAGCCTATAAGGAAGCTCTTCCTATAGTTCCGGTGATTCTGATGGCCAATATCATGCTTGGCATATACAACAACCTGGGGATTTGGTATAAACTTACTGACAAAACCAGGACGGGCATGTATATCTCCATTGGGGGTGCCACACTCACTATCCTTGTCCTTTTTGTTGTTATTCCTTTACTTGGCAGTATTGGCGGGCTGGACATGACTGGATTACTCATCTGCGTGGCAATAAGTCATCTGGTGGTATATACCTTTATGGCGGGAATTTCTTATTACATGGGTCAAAAAACTTATCCGGTACCCTATGAAACCAAAAAAATTATGTTGTACCTGCTGTTAAGTGCCATCATTGCACTTTTCTTTTTCTATGTTACGCGGGGAAGGGAATTTATAAATGTCCTTATTATACTTCTTTTTGTGGTTTGGATTGCAAGAAAGGAAAATTTACCTGGCTTGATTAAAGATAGTAATCCTTCCTAAAAACCGTATTATTATTACTCAAAAAGAGTCCCTGCTACAGAAGGAGGAATCTTACCCAGATGTCTGTAGGCTTTAGCTGTAGCTTCCCGGCCTCTTGGGGTACGCTGAATGTAACCTTCCATAATTAAAAATGGTTCATGCACCTCCTCGATGGTTCCGGACTCTTCTCCTACAGCTGTAGCTATCGTAGAAATACCTACCGGACCGCCCTTAAATTTTTCAATAATGGTGTTGAGAATTCTGTTATCCATTTCATCAAGGCCACTTTCATCAACATGGAGCGCATCGAGTCCATATCTGGCAATTTCACGGTCTATATGTCCTTCTCCCTTGATTTGGGCAAAATCCCTGATACGCCTCAGCAATGCATTCGCAATCCGCGGAGTGCCCCTGCTACGGCGTGCTATTTCCTGAGCACCCTCTTCATCTATACGTATATTGAGAATATCGCAGCTCCTGAAGATGATCTTTTTCAGGGTAGTCACATCATAATAATCCAATAAAAATGAGATCCCAAAACGGGCACGCATGGGTGCTGTGAGCAAGCCCATCCTGGTGGTTGCGCCAACAAGCGTAAAGGGATTTAATGTCAACTGGATACTCCTCGCATTGGGTCCGGAATCAATCATAATATCTATCCGATAATCCTCCATGGCGGAATACAAATACTCCTCAACCACATTATTAAGCCTGTGGATTTCATCTATAAACAATACATCTCCTTCTTCCAGGGAAGTAAGCAGACCTGCCAGATCTCCTGGCTTTTCCAAAACGGGCCCGGATGTCATTTTAAGATTTGCTCCTAGCTCGTTGGCAATAATATGCGAAAGCGTGGTCTTACCTAACCCCGGAGGGCCGTGCAAAAGCACGTGATCGAGGGAGTCGCCACGAAGCTTGGCTGCACTGATAAAAATATTCAGATTTTCTACTATCCTGGACTGCCCGCTAAATTCCTCCAGCCCCTTTGGACGCAATGCTTTTTCGACCTGCTTGTCTTCATTTCTGAAATTGGCCTGAGTGGCATCCAGGTTTGGATTCATTTTCTTGGCTTTATGGAAAAGTTATGCAGAAAATGATGTGCCACATCCACATGTCTCCTTGGCATTTGGATTTCTGAATGTAAATCCACGGTTATTGAGACCTTCCATCCAGTCGATTTCCATACCCATAAGGTACATGGCATGTGCTTTTTCCATAAATATTTTAATGCCATTTATTTCATACACTTCGTCCTTTTCTTTTTGGACGTCAAAGCCCAGTATATAACTAAAACCCGAACATCCTCCTCCTTTAACACCAATTCTCAAACCATGGTCGGCATCTAAATTTTGCTCCTGCCGAATCCTGTTCAATTGCTGAACAGCTCCGGGAGTGAGCGAAATCACCTGATGCGATACCTGTTCTGCTACTATCATATTTCTATAAATTTAAATACAAATATACGTATAATAGTGTGTAAACCAATTGGTATGCGGTTTAGTTCTTTATATTTGCAAAAAAAAGTTAAACAAATGGTGGGAAATATTTTTCTGGAAATTTTAAAAATTACGATTCCGGCCCTTATTGTTTTTGCAACCGTTTTTTACCTGTTCAAATCTTATCTGAATGGCCAGTTGCAAATGGAGGCACTCAAAAACCAGACCGGGAGGCAACAAAATATCTTACCTTTAAAATTGCAGGCATACGAAAGATTGATGCTTCTGTGCGAGAGGATAACCCCTGAAAATCTGATTTTCAGGATAAATATGCCGGAAATGTCAGGACACGATCTGAAACAGGCCTTGCTTATTGCCATTCAGCAGGAATTTGAACACAACCTGACCCAGCAGCTATATGTATCGGAAAGCGCCTGGAAAATCATGAAACTTAGCAAAGAGCAGTTGCAACAAGTCATTTCTGCCACTGCAGGTGATACCAGCCAGATGTTTATTGACAACCTTTTTCAGGGCTTAAAAGAATTAAAAATAAATCCAGTTGACTATGCCAAAGCTGCCATCAGAAAGGAAGCATCACTTTTACTTGTCTGATATTCCAAAGAAATTGAAATTGATAAGACATCTTGTATATACTGCATCCGCAATCATCTTGATTGCCTGTGGCTGTACATCCCATATCTATCTGGCAAAAACTACTTCCAGAAACTACCGGATTGAAAAAGTGAGCTATGCCCATGACACATCCATTGCCAATATACTGACCCCCTATAAGAGTAAGATCGAAGCGACTATGAACCAGGTTGTCGGAAACTGCGATGAAGAATTAAAAAAGGCAAGACCAAATTCTTCACTAGGAAATTTTGTTGCCGATGCTATGCAGGATGCCGCCGTACAAACGGGCTTTCCATCTGATTTTGCCATACAAAATTATGGCGGAATACGAATACCTTATCTCGCCAAAGGCCCGGTTACAGTTGGACTTATGTACGAACTCATGCCTTTTGACAATACCCTCGTGGTGGTCGACCTAAGTGGGAAGGAAGTACAGCAATTACTCGACCATATAGCCAATGACAATGGCTGGCCCGTCAGTAAAAATGTAAACTTCAAACTTTATTTTGGCAAAGCGGCAGATGTAACAATAAATCAGGCAGCACTGAATCCTGAAGGTAAGTATAAAGTCGCCATGCCGGATTATGTGGCATCAGGAGGTGACAATCTGAACTTTTTAAAACAAGCCAATGGTTATAATACACAAATCCTTATCAGAGATATCCTCATAGACCACGTTAAGACACTTACTAAACTGGGTAAAAGCATCACTCCGGAAAATACCATGAGAATACAATAAATATTAAAAGTGCAATTGATTAAAGTCGCAAAAACATAATCAGCTGAGGTTCAATTGCCATCAAGTTGAAAAAAACCAATCGCGCAAAGCGTGACAACATAAAAAGAAAAAATGGATAGACGAAAATTCATTCAAGCAGCAAGCATCTCCCTTTTGGGAATGTCGGGAGGGCTAAATTCAATATCAGATCAATGGTTAAAGAGCGACAAAAACAAGCTCATAAAACTGACCATACTGCATACCAATGATGTTCACAGCAGACTGGAACCATTTCCAATGGATGGTTCAAGGAATGAGGGTCTGGGAGGTGCTGCCAGAAGAGCCACCCTTATTTCAGACATTCGCAAAGCGGAAAAAAATGTATTGTTGCTGGACGCAGGCGATATGTTTCAGGGTACCCCGTACTTCAATTACTTTCTCGGAGAACCCGAAATTAAAATGATGAATGCCATGAAGTATGATGTGGCAACTATAGGAAATCATGATTTTGACGGAGGACTTGAAAATCTGGAAAATCAATTGAATAAGGCCAGGTTTACGATTGTCAATGCCAATTACACCTTTTCCGGAAATGGATTGGGCACACTCATCAAGCCATATACTGTAATCGAAAAAGAAGGCATTCGGATTGGCATATTTGGTCTGGGCATCGAACTGGAAGGACTGGTTCCCGCCAAATTATATGGCAACACCCAATATCAAGACCCGGTGGTTAAAGCCGGGGAGATTTCTGAAATCCTGAAATCACAGGAAAAATGTGACTATGTCATTTGTCTTTCCCACCTTGGGCACATTTATAAAGACGAAAAAATTTCAGATGTCGGACTGGCATCCAAAACATCCAATATAGACCTGATAATCGGAGGGCACACCCATACATTTCTTGATAAACCGTTGATAGTCAACAACCCTGCTGGCATGCCAGTGCACGTTACCCAGGCAGGCTGGGGAGGCATTATGCTGGGAAGGATTGATGTCACATTTGAAAAAAACAACAGTAACGTATGCACTACCTGTGAGAATATCTACATAGGCAGAAATAAGAAAAATTAGTACTTTTAAATTACAGATACTTTGCCATTAAGGACTAAAGCTTCAAATACTTACGCTCACCGGGATTCCAAATGCTCTGTTCAAATATTGTATGATAAATCAGTCGTTAAAGCTCATTAAGTCATCTAATGAATGATATATCAGACATTTTATTCAATTTTAGCATCTTTTTGTACAGGCTGTATACGATGGATATCCACGCAAAGATTGCCACTGTACTTTCCGGAAATAACGAAATATTAAAAAGTGAGAATTTAGGCAGAAAGAAGCAACTTTTATAGTCCTTTAGTTACACGTTTTGCGAGCATTAAAAAAGCGGCACTCTTCCTTTTCCGAAAAGCTTCTGGATCAAAAAAGTGATGATGAAAGCGTCATTGTAAAAGCTAAAATATAAGCGTAAGTATACCCGCATTGATGGCAACTTGATATACTAAAAACTGAACTGCAAAAAACAATATAAATATGCTTTTTTATTTATCAACTTGTTATTAATTATACATTTTAATCACGTATAGAATGCTGATTATTAAGTTGTTTTATAGTTGAATTTTAATAATTTAATTTTCTGAATATCAATCGATTACAAAAATTATTTTTTTCAAAAAAAATATGATTTTTCCTTTTTTTCTAAGGATATAAATTATCATCTTTGTCCAACGCCCCATGATTGATTTGAAATAAGGTGAGTGTCTGATTAGAAATGAACCGGTTTGAACCATCTCAAAATGAGATGTTAGGAGTATTCCTGCCATATTGTCCCGGAAACCAACGCAGATAAGAATCTGTGTTTTGTAGTTTATGTAGTGTTTTAAATTTTGAGAATGAATCAGGAAGAACTCCAAACCTTGTGGGCAAAATGTCTGGAAATCATACGTAAAAGCGTTGACCCCCAACCTTTCAAAACCTGGTTTCAGCCTATCAGGGCTGTAAAATTCCAACAACAAGTACTGACCATTCAGGTGCCCAATAAATTCTTTTACGAATGGATTGAAGAGCATTATGCCGACATCCTGAAAAAAGCGATTAGACAGGTGATTGGTCCCCAGGGAAGACTGGAATACCACATACTGGTAGACAGCCAGATGCAGCAGGCAGCTCAGCCTAAAGTTTCAAAGGATATCCAGGAAAAGCAAATATTAAATCCGTTTGTCATACCAGGAATCAAAAAAGTCAGAATAGACTCTCAACTAAACCCTCAGTACACTTTTGAAACTTTTATCGAGGGCGAATGCAATAAATTCCCCAGGTCTGCCGGTCTCGCCATCGCTAAAAAACCAGGTGGTACTGCCTTTAACCCCTTGATAGTTTACGGAGATACCGGATTGGGTAAAACACACCTGGCCCAGGCTATTGGTAATGAAATATTGCGCAACTATCCCGAAAAGCAGGTTTTGTATGTAAGTATAGAAAAATTCACCAATCAGGTGATACAGGCCATTCAGTCCTATGCCGTAAATGATTTTATGCAATTTTACCAGATGGTCGACTGCCTGATCATTGACGATATTCATTATTTATCCAAAAGAGAGAAAACACAGGAAATATTTTTCAATATATTTAATCAGTTGCACCAGTCAGGAAAACAGATTATTATTACCTCTGACAGGGCTCCAAAAGACTTAAATGATGTGGACGGGCGTCTGATATCAAGATTTAAATGGGGACTTGTTGCAGATCTTAAAGCACCGGATTTCGATACGCGCATGAAGATTCTGGAGCATAAAATGATCAGGGAAGGAATACAGTTTGGACAGGACATTAAAGAATATATTTGCACCCACATCAAAAACAATGTAAGGGAACTGGAAGGTGTTCTGATTTCAATCCTTGCGCAATCCACTTTAAACAAACGGACGATTGATTTAAAACTGGTAAAAGATATTATAAAACAGTTTGTAAGTCAGGTGGACAAGGAAATCTCTGTCGAAAATATCAAACAGCTTGTAGCCAAATATTTTGAACTTCCGGTCGAAAAGCTGCAAAGCAAAACCAGGCTCAGGTCCGTGGTTATTGCACGTCAATTATCGATGTACCTGGCTAAAAATTATACAAACAGCAGCCTGAAAGTTATAGGTGATTCATTTGGTGGCCGCGACCACAGTACTGTATTGTATAGTCTCAAAGCAGTTCAGGACATGATGGATACAGACATACTTTTTAAAGATACTGTCGTCGCACTGGAAAAAAAGGTCCAGATGTCATTAACAAACTAACAGATATTTTTATTTTTCTGAATATCTGTTATCTTTGCGCCACCTTAATTTAAAAAGGGTTAATTTGAGTCAGATTATTCATACTTAAATTAAAAATTCAATATAGAGTCATTACAAATGAATCCATACAAAGGTCAAATTTTATTACTGGTTTTAAGCTTAGCATTTGTTTTTGGATGCAAGAAAAAACAAAGTGCCGATGAATTATCATGGATAAGCATAGAAGAAGCAGATAAATTATCAAAAAGTGGCGATAAAAAATTTTTAGTTGATGTTTATACGGATTGGTGCGGATGGTGTAAGGTGATGGATAAAAAGACATTTACCGATCCTGAAGTGATCAAGTATCTCAACGAAAACTTTCATGTGGTAAAATTTAATGCGGAGCAAAAGGAACCTGTAACATTTAAGGGTCAGACCTATGTTTGGGAACCAATGGGCAGAAATGGTGTAAATATGCTTGGAGTTGAATTGCTGCAAAGTAACTTAAGTTATCCAACACTGGTATATCTTGATGAAAATCTCAACAGCATAGCCGTTTCCCCGGGATATAAGGACCCGCAGCAATTATTAAGTGAATTAAAAGGATTGCAATAGAGATATTAGCTCAGTTGGTTTAGAGCACTACCTTGACAGGGTAGGGGTCACTGGTTCGAGTCCAGTATGTCTCACTATTCCCCCGGTCATTTTTATATTAAGAAAGGCCGGGGAACTTTTTTTTCATGAAATGTGTTTGAAAAAATAGTCAATATACTTGTTGGGATTATCAAAAATGATTAACTTTGCGCACTATTTTCAGCAATATGGGATATAAATAGTTATAAACCATTGAAAATGTGATATATAGGAAAGATTTTCAGAATCCAAAAGGCCCCGTAGCTCAACTGGATAGAGTACCTGACTACGAATCAGGCGGTTGAAGGTTCGAATCCTTCCGGAGTCACAAATTATCTATAAACGAACTAAAGAAAATACCATGTCAAGAGTTTGTCAGTTAACCGGCAAAAAACCAATGGTTGGGAATAAAGTTTCTCACTCAAATGTAAAAACCAAAAGAAGATTTTTACCAAATCTGTTTACAAAGAAGTTTTACATGCCTGAAACCAAGGAGTGGGTTACATTAAAAGTATCAGCGCATGCCCTCAGGACCATCGACAAAAAAGGTTTGTACGAGTATCTTAAGGAGCTCAAATTGAAAGGTGTTGATACCGGAGTTAAAATTTAGAACGAATAAAAGATCCATATAATCATGGCAAAGAAATCAAAAGGTAACAGAATTCAAATAATCCTGGAATGTACTGAGCACAAAGCTTCAGGCATGCCCGGGATGTCCAGATATGTTTCTGAGAAAAACAGAAAAAACAATCCAGACAGACTTGAAATTAAAAAGTATAATCCTGTTTTGAAAAAATATACACTTCATAAGGAAATTAAATAATTATGGCAAAAGTATCCAAAAACGCAAGGGTTGCTCAGAGAGCTGCTAATGCAGGTTCAGGAAGAGACCACGTAAAGGTAGTCAGATCAATTAAAGATCCTGTTACCGGAAAATACTCTTTTAAAGAATCTATAGTTCATAAAGATAAAGTAAAAGATTTTCTGGCTGAGAATAAGTAATTATTCTATATTAAATTCATCATAAAATTGAATAATTTTCCTTAATATGGTGATTTTTAATTTGACTTAAATGATTCCAACCGGAAATAAATCTTAAAAGCCAAAAAGGGTTTTTTCTTTGAGAGAAAACCCTTTTTGTTTTTAAAATATACATATTTTGCAGTGCGACCATAAATAAACACCAGTTATGAGCTTTTTTAAAAAATTCTTTTCCAAGGAGAAGGAACAGGATCTCGAAAAAGGACTTGAAAAAACAAAAGACAATTTTTTCTCCCAGATCACCAAAGCTGTTGCCGGCAAATCAAAAGTAGATATAGATTTTCTGGATGAACTCGAACAGATTTTAATGTCTGCAGATGTGGGTCTCGAAACGACAGTAAAGATTATAGAGCGCCTGGAAGAAAAAGTAGCGCGTGATAAATACCTGCACACGTCAGAATTAAACGACATCCTGAAAGAGGTCATAGTCGGTATTTTGTCAGAAAACAATACCGAAGATGTTGATGATTTTACTGTAGACACCCAAAAGAAACCATATGTGATTATGGTCGTTGGTGTAAATGGCGTTGGAAAGACTACAACTATAGGAAAACTGGCTTACCAGTTTCGCAAAAAAGGACTTTCAGTTGTTCTGGGTGCTGGTGACACCTTCAGGGCTGCTGCATCAGATCAGTTAAAAATATGGGCCGAGCGGACTCAAAGTGATTTTTTTACCAAGGGAATGCAAACGGATCCTGCGGCAGTTGCTTATGAAACGGTTCAGTATGCAGAAAATAATCACATTGAAGTAGCTATCGTAGATACTGCAGGCAGGCTGCACACCAAAAAGCACCTCATGGAAGAATTAACTAAAATTAAACGCTCCATGGATAAAAAATGTCCAGGGGCACCACATGAAGTTCTACTTGTTCTTGATGCCACAACCGGACAAAATGCCATAGAGCAGGCTAAACATTTTACTGAAGCTACCAGTGTGTCAGCACTCGCATTGACAAAACTGGACGGAAGTGCCAAAGGAGGAGTAGTTTTAGGCATTTCGGATATTTTTAAAATACCCATTAAGTATATTGGAGTTGGTGAAGGCGTAGAACAACTTCAGGTTTTCAACAGAAAGGCATTTATAGATATGCTGTTTCAAAACTAATTTTCCGGCTCAATCATGTCATGCTAATTCATTGGACGGGATAAGGCATACTTTAGGGAAATACAAGATTGTATTTTTACAAAGACCAACCATAAGGGAGATAGAAATCTTAATAAACCGGAATAAAGAACGCAGGTCTGAAAAATCGGAACAAAGTCTTTATCTTTCGGCAATAACATACTGAGTTTGTTATATATTGCTATCGCTCAGGATATAAAACAGCATCCTCCAGGATATAAATCAGATAATCAAAGTTTCTGTCATTGAGCTTAAGTTTTCCCTTAAACCGAACTTTAGTATCCGTTTTCATACTTGGCAATGGTTCAGATACGAGTACATCAATAATAGACTCCACCCCTGCCTGACCGCAAAAAAAACATTGTGAATAAGGGAAAGCCGACAATATAACGATTTCACTGTCACCGGTTTCATCCACAGGAATATAATATCCTTCTGCAATCACTTCCTGTCCATCTATAGCAGTTAGTTTATTTCCAAAATGAGGAATATCAACATCCATCATTAATGTATCATCATATACTTGATCAAAGCAAATATCCATCAGATCTGCCCATTTGAGCAAAATTATACCATCTTTCCACTGGTATAATGAGGAATCAATTTTGATAACCTCCTTTTTTTGATTTTCTGATTTTGAGGGTTGATGTTCAGATTGGCAGCAAAAATGTATCACTGTTAAAAAAATAGAAGCTGTACAGATGTAAAAGATTTTATTCATTTCAATCAGCTTGTTTTATAAAGACAAGATTTTCTGAGTCAGAAGTCAACAATTTCAGCTGAGATATATTTGTTTGGGACAGTAATCCGAAATCATCAATATGGTAGACCTCAAAGTCTGATTTAAGCAGCATATTTACTGCCTCAAGGTACATATGAGCGTTTGGACCAGGGATAAATTCCATAATAATTCGAGGTGAACCAACATTTAAAAAAGGTAAAAGTCCCTGAATCACATCCTTTTCTGCCCCCTCTACATCTATTTTAATCCAATCGGGTGTGATGTTGTGTTTATGAAAAAAAACCTCAAGCGTAATTCCTTCTACCATTTTTTCAATGTACGTCCGAGATTTGTTTTCGGATATAACTGGCTCATGCCTGCTAATAGTGTTGAATTCAGAAAAAAGAACAGGAAACTCTTTCATTGTCACCATTTCACCACTGGCACCTACTGCCTGATGTATTACAGAGATAGAACTAATACCTGACACATTATGTTGTAAAAATGGCCATATAAAGGAAGATGCTTCAAAGGCATATACCCTACCCTGCTGTCCGGTAAGCCGGGCTGCAAGTAAAGAAAAATATCCTACGTGTGCACCGACATCTATAAAAACCTGTCCTTCGCGTAAGTTTCTGAACAGCATACGGGTCAGCCTTATTTCAGAATGGTGGGTCTTGATACCCAAAAGATATAAATCAAGACCTGCAGGCAGTGGAACAATGATAGATTCCCCAAAAAATAATTTCGTATGCTGAATCCATGGCTTTTGAACAAGTGGGTAAACAAACCTGTAATATCCATTTCCTTTCAAATACTCCAAAGGTCTGTGCAGCAGACGAAACAGGAAGAATTGACGCGATTTAACAACTGCACTTTCAAATGCTGCAATATCTTTTTCAGAAAGCATAACAGAATGGAATGTTTTTAAAGGATATTGGCCAACTGTTCTTTTATTTTTTCCAGTTCATCCTTCATGGCTACTACCAGAAATTGAATATCAGAATCCTGAGCTTTGGCACCCATAGTATTTATTTCCCTACCCATTTCCTGAGCTATAAAGCCTAATTTTCTTCCCTTTTCAGGTTCTGGCAAACCAAGTTCATCCAGAAAATACTGACAATGCTGTGCCAGACGAACTTTTTCTTCAGAAATATCGAGTTTTTCAATGTAATAAATCAACTCCTGTTCGAAGCGGTTCTGATCAGTCAGTTGCCCGCTGAGATACTCATCGAATAATTTTCTCAGCCTATCTTTCATTCTTACAATTCTTTCCGATTCCAGAGGCGTCACGCTTATAAGCAAATCTGAAATTTTACGGACACCTGATTGCAATTCTCCAGATAAAACCCTCCCTTCGTCGATTCTGTATTTTTGTATTGCCAGTACAGCATCATGTAATACTGATTTGACACAAACCCATTCTTCCTCATCAGACAGATTTTCTCCCGTAGAAAGTACAGCTGGTATTCTCATAATGGACTGAATCAGATCTCCTTCACGGATGCCTAATTCGTCTTTTAAACCTGACAATTCCTTATAATAGCGCTTAAAAAGTGACTTATTGATCAGTGAGGTACTGGCATTCTCGCTTTCATCATAAATGATATTGATATCAATTTTACCTCTGTGCAGTTCATTTAACACCCATTGTCTTACTTCCAGCTCTTTGTCCCGCAGGCTCAAAGGCAATTTACACCTCACTTCCGAAGTCCTGGCATTCAGCGATTTGATTTCGACACGGACTTTCATGCCTTTCCAATCCGACACTCCCAGACCATATCCTGTCATCGAAATAATCATACTCATTTTTTTTCAAAGATAAGTGTATAATCTGATACTGATATCAACACAGTGCATTTAGCGTTAGTAAAATATTGTAAATGAATAGTTTAAAATTATTTTTTTTGAGTGAAAATTCAAAAAAAAATCAATAAATCCTTTCTAAGTCCTCAAAATTTATGAAATTTGCAACTCTTTTGAAAACAGGTATATAATTTTTAAAAATAAAAGACTGATATATGCGAAAAGCAGATCTAGTTAATCTGATTACGGAAAAAACAGGAGTCCCGAAAGTGGATGTACTGGTAACTCTGGAGAATTTTTTCAAGGAGGTAAAAACCACACTTGCGTCAGGTGAAAATGTTTATGTGAGAGGGTTTGGATCTTTTGTTATCAAGAAAAGAGCCAAAAAAATTGGAAGACACATCAAAAAAAATAAATCCATAGAAATTCCGGAGCACTTTATACCTTCATTTAAACCTGCGAAGGTATTTGTTGATCAGGTAAAAGCAAATGTTGACAGTTTGCCTGAGGATGAAGGAGATGATGATTAAGTTTTAGCGGATGTCAAAGAACCATTTTATAGCCATTTTCGTTTCATTGGTGATTTTTCTAGGACTTTGGCTTGGATTTGACAGAGTACCGGGAAAACAAAAGGATATTGAAAAGTCAAGATCTTTAAATATTGAAATCACAGGTGAAGATAACATCCTGAAAAATGCCATGCAGCAATTGTCATCCGACAATCGTGCTATTATTGAAGCTTTGCAACAGGATCTGGAAAAGGAAACAACTGACAGCACTAAAGTAGAGCCATACAAAGCACTGGCATCAGCCTGGTATCAGTTTGAGTCTCCTGCGGCCTCTGCTATATATGCAGATAAGGTGGCAGCCATAGTAAACGATGCAGAAGCATGGTCTATTGCCGGCACCACATATACATTATGTCTGCAAAATGTAAAAGAGGACAATCTTCGCTCTTTTTGTTCAAAGAGAGCATTGGCAGCATTTGAAAAATCACTTTCCATAGATCCTTCCAATATTGAAACCCGCATAAACCAGGCATTGGTTTATGTAGAATATCCATTAAAGGATGAGCCCATGAAAGGAATTCTGATGCTCAGGGAACTGAATGGGAAATATCCTGAAAATGTTGCCGTTCTTAACCAGCTTGCGAGACTGGCATTGCAAACAAATCAAACGGACAAAGCGATAGAAAGACTGGAAAAGTCAGTTTCTCTGGAACCGGAAAATAACCAGACGATTTGTCTTCTTGCTGCAGCTTATGACCAGGCAGGAGATAAGGATAAAGCTTCATTTTACAATAATAAATGTAATATCAAATAATTTTAACCTAAAAATTTTTAAAGTATGCCTTGCGGTAAAAAAAGAAAGCGTCATAAGATTTCAACGCACAAGCGTAAAAAGAGACTAAGAAAAAACAGACACAAGAAAAAGAAATAAAATGACTGCAGGAACACTTTCCGGTGTTCCTGCTTTTTCTTTGGATGTTAGAATTACGGAAATTTATTTTTCAAAAAACTACCACCGGACAAATTGTTACAATACATCATCCTGAATATCAATAGATTTTAAAATCTATACATTCAAATTACTCAGGAATAAAAAAATAAACAATCCACTGAATCCTTAAAGGATCCGTGTGATTTTTGATAATTCACCTCATTTGTCCATTATTCTATATATAATAGATATCCAGTAAAGTCTTTCATTCATAGGATTAAGAGTGGTTTTGTTTTATCACTTAACACAAATTTTTTACTGTGGATAAAGAATTAATCATTAATTCATCTCCCACAGAAGTGAAGATAGCATTGCTGGAAAAAGCCAAGCTGGTTGAAATTCACAGCCAGAAAACCAATAGCACTTCTTCCGTTGGAGATATATTTTTAGGGCATGTAAAAAAATTAATGCCCGGACTGAATGCTTGTTTTGTGGATCTGGGGCATAGGAAAGATGCTTTCCTTCACTATACCGATCTCGGACCTCAGATAAAGTCATTGATCAAGTACACCCAAATGGTTGCTCACGGACAATATAATCATCCTATGATGGAAGGTTTTGTCCTGGAACCAGACAATCCAAAAAATGGAAAAATAGATCAGGTTTTTAAAGTCAATATGCCCGTGATGGTTCAGGTACTCAAAGAACCTATCTCAACAAAAGGACCAAGGCTTAGCTGCGAATTGACTATACCCGGAAGATATGTAGTGTTGACTCCCTTTATGGATATAGTTGCCGTTTCCAAAAAAATTGGAAGTGCAGATGAACGGAAAAGACTTAAATTGCTGGTCGAAAGCATCAAACCAAAAAACTTTGGCGTCATTGTGCGAACTGCGGCAGAAGGAAAAAAAGTTGCCGACCTGCATAGTGATATCCGTGAGCTCGAAGATAAATGGAAATCTATACACGAACAACTGAAACTTTCCAGGGGACCAGGAAAAGTCCTGAGCGAAATAGATAAAACCTCTACCCTCCTGAGGGACATGCTAAGTGAAAATTTCAATAAAATAATAGTAGACGACAAAGCCCTGTTCGCCAGTCTCAGAGATTTTCTACAAGGTACTGAGCCTTCAAAGTTAAAAAGCCTGCAGCTGTACAACGGTTCCAGGCCTATTTTTGAACAGCATGACATCAACAGACAAATCAAAGCTTCGTTTGGAAAGACTTCTACTATGTCCAGCGGCGCCTATATTGTTATAGAGCATACAGAAGCGATGCATGTCATTGATGTAAACAGCGGTCCGAAAATGCAGAAAAAGGAACAGGAGGATGCAGCTCTGTCCGTCAATCTGGAAGCTGCAGAAGAAATTGCCCGGCAATTGAGATTGAGGGATATCGGTGGGCTTATCATTGTGGATTTTATTGATATGAGGTCCAGTGACAATAAAATAAGTCTTTTCAATAAAATGAGGGATTTTATGGCGGGGGACAGGGCACAACATACCATATTGCCATTAAGCAAGTTTGGCCTGATGCAAATCACCCGAGAAAGAACAAGACCAGAAGTTAAGATTGATACACGAGAAGTTTGTCCGACATGCCAGGGTACTGGAAAAACAAATCCTTCGATACTTGTCATTGATAATATCGAAAGGGATATTGAATTCATACTGGCTTCCAGGGCAAAGAGTCAGATAAAACTGGTTGCCAATCCTTTTGTTTATGCTTATATAAAAAGTGGTTTCCCAAGTGTACGCATGAAGTGGTTTTTAAAGTTCAAGAAATGGATAGATGTATCCATGGACCAGAATTATCATTTATTTGAGTACAGGTTTTATGATGAAAGCAAGGATGAAATCCGCTTTTAAGCGCAAAAGAAGTTAATAATATGATGAGTCGCAATCAACTTCTTGAAGATGCGATTGCCCGTGATGTACCTTCTGATGCTCATGTTCTGATAGGTATTTTACCCTGGGGACTTGGCCACGCTACCAGATGTGTACCCATCATTGAAGCCCTCCAGAAAAAACAATTTTTAATTACCATTTTTACAGGTCGGGAATCATACGTGCTTCTGAAGGAAAGATTCCCCACCACCAAAATAGTCAATGCATATTTACCTCCGGTTTGTTTGAAAGGAAATAGCATAACATTGCATCTTCTAAGAAACCTTCCGATACTTCTGATATACTGGATAAAATCACAAATTTTCATCAGAAAAGAGATGAAATATTCAGGAAAGCAGGTGTTGATTTCAGATAATTTTCCGGGATTTTATTCTTCCAAGGCCCGTTTAAATATATACATAACGCACCAGATCAGAATTATAAACCGAAATCTCCGTGTATCAGGTTTGTTCTCCTGGTTACACCAGCAGATATGGAAAAAGTACGACCTTTGCTGGATTCCTGACGATCCCAAGATACGACTTGCCGGAAAAATGTCAGCCCCACCCTCCATAAAATATCGTTATATAGGATTGTTGTCAAGATTTAATCTCCAAAAAATCGACAATCCCGAAAGTAAACAAATACTAATACTGCTTTCAGGCCCGGAACCACATCGGACAAATCTTGAAACCCAGCTGATAAAAAGTATGGGAAAACTCTACCCTAAAGATGTTACAGTGGTCAGGGGTATCGCTGAAAACGCTGGTAACGGCATGACATTTCCTGATCACTGGAAAGTGTTTGATTTATTACAGGAGATACAACTGGAAAAAGAAATAAGAAATGCAGGCACAATCATTACGAGATGTGGATACACTACACTCATGGAATTATATCAAACTGATGCCAGGATTATTTTCATCCCCACACCCGGTCAATCTGAACAAAATTATTTGGCTTCAACAATTGCAAAAAATGATAATAGCTTCCTTATTCTTCAGGCAAAAATTGAAAGTGATCTAATGAACTTACTATAATTAAAAATTCAATTTTTTTTGATTTGACTCCACACCTCCGTTTTCCAGCTGAAGGAATGTAATTGCATGCATTATTACTAAGTTTTCGAATTTGTAGGCATTCTCTACTAATAATATATAAACCATAAATTCATATTGGCCAGTTGAACAATTCTTATACATTTTGTCTGCAGCATTTTTAGGCAAATAATCATATCTTGTGGTCAGAACCAAATTTAAGCCTGAAGTATGAAAAATTCCATGGTAATGATTACCGGGGCGAACGGTCAGATTGGCAAGGTACTTACGGAACGCCTTAGAAAGATATATGGAAATGATAATGTATTAGCAACGGATATTAAGCCTGACGGAAATCAAAATGGCCCATTTGAAGTACTAGATATTCTGGATTCTGGCAGGTTGAAAGAGATTGCACAGGATTATAAAGCGACACAAATCTACCACCTGGCAGCACTTTTATCAGCAACCGGTGAAGCGGACCCTCTGAAAACCTGGGCTATCAATCACGATGCTTTCATACAGATTCTTGAAATGGGGAAGACTAGTATATTTAACAGGATATTTTTTCCAAGTACAATAGCAGTTTTCGGGCATACAACGCCCCGATCACAAACCCCTCAGGATTCACCGCTGCTTCCGACTACAGTTTATGGGATTAGTAAGAGTACCGGAGAGCTTTGGTGCAATTATTATCATCAGCGGTATGGTGTTGATGTTCGCTCATTAAGATATCCGGGAATAATTGGCTGGCAATCCATGCCTGGGGGAGGAACCACAGATTATGCCGTAGAAATTTTTTATGCAGCCCTTGCAACCGGCAAATATGAGTGCTTTTTAAGTGCCAGGACTAGATTGCCTATGATGTATATGGATGATGCAATCAAAGCAACTATACAGTTGATGGAAGCTGAAAATGATCAAATCAAAATCAGATATGGATATAATCTGGCAGCCATGAGTTTTTCCCCTGAAGAGATTGCGGCAGAAATTAAAAAACATATATCAGAATTTGAAATCACCTACAAACCTGACTTCAGGCAAGCCATAGCAGATAGCTGGACAGAAAGCATTGATGACTCAAAAGCTCGCCTTGACTGGGCCTGGTGCCCGGATTTTGACCTACCTAAGATGACATCAGAAATGCTTTTTCATTTGAAAAATAAATAAGTTAAATTAAGTGTAATGGACAGAAACGACATCATCAGCGAAATCCGACAAGAACTCGAAACACTGAAAAATGCAGGGTTATTTAAATCAGAACGAATCATTACAACTGCCCAAAGTGCCCGTATAAAAACGACCACAGGCAAGGAAGTTTTAAATTTCTGCGCCAACAATTATCTGGGATTGTCAAGCCACCCTGATGTGATCACTGCAGCAAAAGACGCAATAGATACGCATGGATTTGGTATGTCATCTGTGCGTTTTATTTGTGGCACACAGGATATTCATAAACAACTGGAGTCCAGAATCGCCGAATTTGTTGGTCAGGAAGATGCCATTTTATATGCAGCAGCATTTGATGCAAACGGCGGACTTTTTGAGCCATTGCTGGACGAACGTGATGCCATTATATCAGATGCATTAAATCATGCTTCAATTATAGATGGAATCAGATTATGTAAAGCGTCAAGATTCAGGTATGAGAATAATAACATGGCAGATCTGGAGGAAAAATTGAAAGAGGCAAAATCAAGCGGAGCCAGAAGGGTATTAATAGCGACAGATGGCGTATTTTCAATGGATGGTATTATTGCTCAAATCGATAAAATTTGTGATCTCGCAGACCAATACGGAGCAATGACTATGGTGGATGACTGCCACGCCACAGGCTTTGTTGGTAAAACAGGTCGCGGATCAGCAGAACATGCCAATGCATTTGGTCGTGTTGATATCATTACAGGAACATTTGGAAAAGCACTTGGCGGTGCATCCGGAGGATTTACTGCTGCGAAATCAGAAATAGTAGAATTGCTTCGCCAGAAATCAAGACCATACTTGTTTTCCAACACCCTGGCGCCTGCCATTGTAGGTGCTTCGATTAAAGTACTGGATATATTAAGCCAAAGTACGGAACTGAGGGATAAACTGGAAAAAAATACAGTACTTTTCAGGGCTGAAATGACAAAAGCTGGGTTTGACATCATTCCGGGCACACATCCGATAACGCCTGTGATGCTTTATGATGCGCCACTTGCACAGCAGTTTGCAAATGATTTGCTGGAAGAAGGCATATATGTCATAGGATTTTTCTTTCCGGTAGTGCCAAAAGATAAGGCTCGTATAAGGGTTCAGATCAGTGCGGGACACGAGGAATCACATATACTGAAAGCAGTGGAAGCATTCACTAAAGTGGGAAGAAAACTTGGAGTGATTTAATATGTAATAAATCGTCAGTCATTACTGGTGCAATTGATTTTCTCTAAATCGAGGTGAGATTTGTTAATTCTGCATTCCATTTGTTTTTTGAGATTAATTTTTAAGCAAATTTTCTAACATAAACATATTACATGAATCCATTGAAATTTAGCTACAACGAATTTCTAGCGCTGATATTGCTATTTGTATCTCAAAGTGATGCATCAATCGATGAAAATGAAAAATTGCTAATCAAAAGAAAAATCGGCAAGACTACATTTCATCATATTGTACCTGTTTTCGAGGCTATGTCTGATGCTGAAATTTTACAGATTATTTCAGATTATGAGGGAATTTATTTTCCAACAACTGACCAAAAACAGGCCATATTAAAAGATTTGTCAGATCTGTTTTTTGCTGACGGTGAATTTTCTGCCATGGAAAAATCTGTCTTTAAAATGCTTGAGCGCATTTTATAAGCCCTTCAATATGAATTTGGAATTAAATCAATCAACATTTTTAGTTACAGGTTCAACCAGCGGCTTGGGGAGAGCAGTCGCTGGAAAATTACTGGAGGAAGGAGCACAATTGATTATCAATGCCCGTGGAGAGGACAGGTTACTCGAATTGTCCTTTCAATACCCGGGTCGCGTGCAAATCCTGTCCGGAGATATAACGACAGATGCCTGTATCAGCGATCTGGGCAGATTACTGCATGGCAGAAAAATCCATGGCATGGTAATCAATGCTTCCGGACCTCCAGTAAAGTCATTTGAAGAAACAAACATGGAAGACTGGGATCAGGCATATGAAAAAATCCTTCGCTGGAAAATTAAAATCACTAAAGAATTTCTTGGGATATTTATGGCGCAGAAATATGGCAGGTTATTATTTATTGAAAGTGCTTCGGTCAAGCAGCCTGTAGAAAACCTGATTCTAAGCAACGCCATGCGACTTGCCGTTGTTGGGTTTGTCAAAACGCTTTCTCAGGAGATTGCCCACCTCGGCATTACGGCCAATATACTTGCTCCGGGGTATCATGCCACACCGGCTATGGAGCGCTTATTGGCACATAAGGCGCTATTACTGGGTATTTCGCCTGATGAAGCAAAAGTGTATTTTGAAAAAGAAATAAAAATGGGGCACCTTGGCAATCCAGATGATTTTGCGTCACTTGCAGCATGGTTATTGTCTCCTCATGCAGGCTACATCACTGGCCAGACAATTGCAGTTGATGGAGGACTTATAAAAGGAACCATGGGGTAACATCCTTTTTTCCGTACAATGTTCTATCTTTGTTCTTTATGTTAAAACAATTACACATAGAAAATTATGCAATTATAGACCATCTGGACCTGGAGTTCCAAAATGGCTTGTCTATTATTACCGGTGAAACAGGAGCGGGAAAATCAATACTGCTGGGTGCACTGGGCCTGATTCTTGGCAATCGTGCCGACAGCAAAGTATTATTCCATGCAGATAAAAAATGTTTTGTAGAAGCGATTTTTGATATTTCAGGATACCCCGTGATTGAATTTCTTAAAGAAGAAGATTTGTATGAAGGTGATGAGCTTATCATACGCCGGGAGATTGCAGCCAATGGTAAAAGCAGGGCCTTTATTAATGATACTCCCACAACCCTAGAAGTATTAAACAACATTTCCGAAAAACTCGTTGATCTCCACCAGCAATTTGATACCCTGGATATCCACCGTGAAGATTTTCAGACTGATATCGTAGATGCGCTTGCCGGTCAGCTGGCAGAAAAAAAAATTTACCAGCAAAAATATAGTGTATACAAAAGCAACATAGCAAAAAGGCTACAATTAACTGAAAAACTCACCAAAACCAGACAGGAATACGAATTTCTAAGTTTTCAGCTCAAAGAGCTTCAGGATGCAAGACTTGAAAAAGGTGAACAGGGCGCCCTTGAGGAAGAAATTTCATTACTTACCAATGCAGGAGAAATAAAACAGGTTTTTGAGTCAATCATGCATGTCATAGAAGAAGGGGAACACAATGTAAGAGATTTGCTCAAACCTGTAGTATCCCGATTACATAGCATTGGACATCTTTCGACATCGTTTCAGGAATTGTCCAGAAGACTTGATGAATCAGTAGAAGAACTTTCTGATATTGCCAGAGAGTCTTCAAAAATTGCAGATCAGACTGAGGTAGATAATGAAAGAATCAACCTGGTCCAGGATAGATTGAATCTCATTTACAAGCTTGAAAAAAAGTACGGAGTAACCAGCCTGGATGATCTCATTTCAATCAGGGATGACATTGAAAACAAACTATCTGCTTTTACAAGCGCAGATGAAGAACTGGCAGGAATGGACAGTATGATTGCCCAACTGTCAGCAGAACTGAACACTCAGGCTGCTGTACTTCATGAAAAAAGAATGAAGGCCGCTAAAATACTGGATGAAAAACTTGCAGCCTCCTTATCCGAATTAAAAATGGAACATGCAAGTGTTAAAACTGAAGTTACTGCAACAACAGAATTTAACATTCATGGAAAAGATCATGTTCAATTACTTTTTTCACCAAATAAAGGAAGTGCTTTTTTAAGTATTAAGCAATCCGCGTCAGGCGGCGAACTATCCAGGTTAAATCTGTGTATAAAATCTCTTGTGGCAAATACTATTAAATTACCAACCTTAATCTTTGATGAAATTGATGCAGGTGTATCCGGAGATATAGCAATGAAAATGGGCAATCTTATAAGGAAATTAGCTGATCACCATCAGGTCATCACAATAACGCACTCGCCACAGGTTGCATCCCGGGCTGATATGCACTATATGGTGTACAAAAATCATCAGCAGGACAGGACCTTTACGGGAGTAAAAGTATTAAATTCAGAAGAACAGATTATCGAAATCGCCAAAATGCTTGGAGGAGATCCACCTTCTGCAAAGGCAATAGAAACAGCACGTGAACTCAAAGGAATCTGATGAAAAGCCAATGCAATTCATTGAAAGAATATACGTAGCATACAAAAGCTCTTTTGCCGGAATAAATAATGAAGTTTGGTGGTTAAGTCTTGTCATGCTGATAAACAGGTCAGGTGCCATGGTAATACCATTTATGTCTCTTTACCTGACCACTGCTCTAGGCTTCACTTTAACACAGGCAGGATTTGTGATGGGGGCATATGGTCTAGGGAGTATCCTAGGTGCATATTTGGGCGGAGAACTTACCGATAGGTTCGGTTCCTACAGGGTACAGCTTGTATCATTGGCAGGAGGAGGTACCATTGTCTTTTCTTTAATTTTTCTCAAAAGTTTTGAAAGTATTGTTAGTGCAGTATTCTTGTTTGCGCTGATATCAGACACACTTCGCCCAGCCAATAGCGTTGCGGTTTCCCATTTTTCAGATGAAAGCAACAGGGTAAGGTCGTTTTCACTGATGCGCCTCGCCATAAACCTGGGATTTTCCATCGGTCCTGCATTGGGTGGGCTTATTTCCGGAATGGCTGGTTTTAAATGGATTTTTTTAGTAGACTCCATAACCTGCTTCGGTGCATTGTATATTTTAAAAAAGTATATACCTTCATCATCAGTGGTTATTGCTGAAACTGAGAAAATAACACCAAATTCTTCATCTATAGCAACAGCATATAAAGATTATTATTATTTGATTTTCATAGTTCTCGTCATGCTTTATGGCACTATATTTTTTCAGTTTTTTAGTTCAATTCCAGTTTTCTGGAAAATAGGAAATTCATTTAATGAAATAAAAATTGGATTGTTACTGGGTCTGAATGGCTTGTTGATAGCGCTCTTTGAAATGCCGCTTGTCAGGTGGATGCAAAAAAAATATCCCCATTACAACACCATACCATTGGCATTTGGGTTGCTGGGTATAAGTTACATTTGCCTTATGATTCCTGATTTTGCCCTGCCTGCTGCAGTATTATTTATTGTCTTATTATCATTGTCGGAAATGCTTTCCATGCCTTTTATGCTCAATTTCTCCATAAACAGAGCTTCTGAAGAACGCAAAGGACAATATATGGCCCTTTACTCTATCGCCTATGGGTTGGCCCATATTGCTGCACCTGTGGTAGGCATGAGATATGCAGAGCGTTTTGGGTTTGATCCGCTTTTTGTATTGCTTGGTTGTATTTCATTAGCAGGCACAATTAGTTTTTGGTTGTTTTTTAGACAAAATAAAAAAGGGCAGTAAAAACCGCCCTTCAATCTATCTATTGAAATAAATCACATCCTAACTACCGCACATCAAGCATCCTTCCTCCATGGTGCAAACTGCGCCTTCAGGGATATCCATTACTTCGTTTTCAGAAGGCTTTTCTTCTGTGCTGGCTTTAATTCTCTGGTGCTCGGCATCGAGCGTAAACTTAATTGGATCTACTGCTGCTTTGCTTCGCAGGTAATACATACCTGTCTTAAGTCCCTTTTGCCAAGCATAAAAATGCATTGAGGTAAGCTTTCCGAAATTAGGACTTTCCACGAAAAGGTTAAGACTTTGACTCTGACATATAAATGCACCTCTGTCTGCAGCCTGATCAATGATTGCTTTTTGACTGAGTTCATAAACTGTTTTATATAAGGCTTTGAGGTTGTCCGGAATTTCTGGAATTTGCTGCACTGAACCATTGGCTGCCATTAATTTCTGCTTCAGTTCTTCCGTCCACAGGTTAAGACTTGTCAAATCCCTTAGCAAATGTTTATTGACTATGATATATTCTCCTGATAAGGTACGTCTGGTGTATATATTTGATGTATAAGGCTCAAAGCACTCATTGTTACCTAAAATCTGCGAAGTGGAGGCTGTTGGCATAGGGGCTAACAAAAGACTATTGCGCATGCCTGTCTTCTTGATCTTGTCCTTTAATGTCTTCCAGTCATAACGCGCTGAAGGCTGGACTCCCCACATATCAAACTGAAGAATACCCTGACTTGCTGGAGAACCTTTAAACGTTTCATAGGCACCGTGCTTTTCTGCAAGCACACAACTTTCCTCTACTGCTGCATGATATATTGTTTCAAAGATATCTCTGTTGAGCTTCCTTGCTTCCTCACTGTCAAAAGGCATTTTCATCAGAATGAATGCATCTGCAAGACCTTGCACACCAATACCTATCGGACGGTGCCTGAAATTAGAATTTGCGGCTTCAGGAATTGGATAATAATTTATATCAATGATTCTGTTGAGATTCCTGGTTACAACCCTGGTTATTTCATGTAATTTTTCAAAGTCAAACACCTGATTTTCTTCCTGAACAAATTTTGGCAAAGAAATAGAAGCCAGATTACAAACGGCCACTTCATCTGGTGCTGTATACTCTACGATTTCTGTACACAGATTGCTGGACCGTATTGTTCCAAGGTTTTTCTGATTTGATTTTTCATTACAGGCATCCTTGTACAATATGTATGGCGTCCCGGTTTCAATCTGAGATTCCAGAATGGCAAACCAAAGGTCCTGAGCTTTAATGGTTTTTCTGGCTTTACCTTCGCGCTCATACTGCTCATAGAGGGCTTCAAACTTCTCACCGTAATTATCATATAAGCCCGGACATTCATTGGGACAGAACAAGGACCATTCACCATTCTCTTTCACGCGCTTCATAAACAAATCAGGCACCCACATAGCATAAAACAAATCCCTTGCCCGCATTTCTTCCTTACCGTGATTCTTTTTGAGGTCCAGAAAATCAAATACATCAGCGTGCCATGGTTCCAGATATACAGCAAAAGCTCCTTTTCGCTTTCCTCCGCCCTGATCTACATATCGTGCTGTATCATTAAAAACCTTGAGCATCGGGATTATACCGTTTGAAGTACCTCCCGTACCTTTGATGTAAGAACCTTTGGCTCTGACATTGTGAATAGAAAGACCTATACCTCCGGCGGATTGTGATATTCTAGAACATCTTGCCAGCGTTTCAAAAATACCGGGAATGGAATCTTCGGTCATACTTAAAAGAAAGCACGAAGAAAGCTGTGGTTTTGGTGTGCCGGCATTAAACAGGGTTGGTGTCGCATGGATAAACCACTTCTCCGACATCAGGTGGTAGGTTTCAATGGCAGCCTGTGTATTTTCGCCATGGATACCAACTGATGCTCTCATCAACATATGCTGAGGTCTTTCTACAACTTCTCCATTCATTCTGAGGAGATAAGACTTTTCAAGCGTTTTAAAACCAAAATAATCAAACCCATAGTCTCTGTCATAAATTATGGCACTATCCAGTTTGTCTGCATTTTTCTGAATAATTTCAAATGTTTCCTTTGAAATCAGTCCTGCGGGTTCATTGGTTTTGGGATCAATATATTCATACAGCTTTTTCATAGTATTTGAAAAAGACTTATCCGTATTTTTGTGTAGGTTGGAAACCGCAATACGTGCCGCAAGTATGGCAAAATCGGGATGCCTGGCAGCCATTGTTGCTGCAGTTTCTGCAGCCAGATTATCCAGCTCTGTGGTTTTTACACCATCGTAAAGACCCTGAATAACTTTTTTTGAAATCTCGATAGGATCAACATATATGGTATTTAAACCATAACACAATTTATTGATTCTTGCTGTAACCTTGTCAAAACTTACAGGTTCTTTCTTATTGCTGCGCTTAATAACTTGCATAACGAAGGTAATTGAAACTTAAAAGATGAAATAAAAAAGGCGCAAATACCCTGACAATCAGAAATCCTCTTCAAGAGAAAATACCTGTTTGTCTTTTTCAGCCATCACACCGGCCTTCTGGTAATCGCCTACCCTTTTTTCAAAGAAGTTGGTTTTACCCTGCAGAGAAATCATATCCATCCAAGGGAAAGGATTTTCTACGTTATAAGCCTTTTCATTGCCTAATGCTACTAAAAGTCTGTCGGAAACAAACTCGATGTACTGACACATAAGCTCTGCATTCATACCTATTAAAGCAACAGGTATGGCATCAGTAACAAACTTCTTTTCAATTTCAACAGCATCCGTAATAATCATTCTGATTGTTTCCTTGGACAGTTTATTTTTAATGTGTTTGTTGTACAACAAACACGCAAAATCACAATGCATTCCTTCGTCTCTGGAGATTAACTCATTGGAGAAGGTTAGTCCTGGCATCAAACCCCGTTTTTTCAGCCAGAATATAGAACAAAATGATCCGGAAAAGAAAATTCCTTCAACCGCGGCGAAAGCAATCAATCGCTCTGCAAATGAACCATTGGATATCCATCGCAATGCCCAGTCTGCCTTTTCCTTTACACAATCGATATGGTCTATGGCATTGAGCAGATAGTCCTTCTCCTTGGAATCCTTTATATAAGTATCAATTAATAATGAATAGGTTTCTGAATGGATATTTTCCATCATGATTTGAAACCCATAGAAAAATTTAGCTTCTGTATATTGCACCTCGCGAACCATATTTTCTGCAAGGTTTTCATTTACTATCCCGTCACTTGCTGCAAAAAAAGCAAGAACGTGCTTAATAAAATGCTTTTCGTTATCACTGAGCTTTGTCTCCCAGTCACTGATATCCTGGTGTAAATCGATCTCTTCAGCAGTCCAGAAACTGGCCTCGGATTTTTTGTAAAAAGCCCAGATGTCATCGTGCTCTATTGGAAATAGAACGAATCGGCCGGGATTTTCTTTCAGAAGCGGTTCTGTAATGTGATCTGTCATGTCTCTAGGTTATATGTTGATTTCTATTATATATTAAAAAAAGTAATGTGTCAAAAATATAATGTTTAATTGTATACACAAAGAAACATTAAACATATTTCTATATATTTTTTAATTTAAACTGTATATTATTGATATACAGTAGTTTAACGGTTGTTGTGAGTTTTTAATGCGGTTAGGTTGGTATGTTTTCCTCGCATCGTTCCACAAATTTACTGAAGTATTTTTATTCTGTCTGAACATCCTAAATCTAAATTTATCCACAAAATGTGGATAACTTCATAACATATTAAATATCAATTTAATATATCTGAAAATCGAGATATCAAATGTGTAAAAATCATAATATATTATTCCATATAAATTGTAAATCTACAATATATATATAAAGTAAAATGTTAATATCTGTTGGAGCGGGAAAAATACCACACCACCATGATGCCCATGGCCAGACTCGTAAAAATGATACCCAGGAAGGAATAGGCGGAGTCACTGAATGGCATATTGGCAAGGTTCATTCCATAAAAACTAGCTACCATAGATGGAACCAGTAATATAATTGTAACCATGGTCAGCCGGTGAATGATAACATTGAGGTTATTGGAAATAATGGATGCATATGCTTCCATGGTCCCTGACAATATATTGGTATACACATTGGACATTTCCAGCGCCTGGCTATTATCAATAATAATATCCTCAAACAAATCCGTCAAATCTTCAAGATGTCCTATCCTGAGGATATCGGTTCGCTTCATTTTCATTTTCAGCAACTCATTGGTGCTTAGAGAACTAACAAAATACACCAAACTTTTCTCTATTCGGAGAAGTTGCTGCAACTCAGAATTTCGGCTCGAACTATACAATTCCTGCTCGATTAGATTTCTCTTCAGGTTTAGTTTTTTCAGGTACTCGAGAAACCTTACTACATTCTGCTCAAATATCTGCAATACAAGCCGCTGATGATTTGAAGGATCAAACCCTTTAACCCTGTTTTCCAGAAATTTTTCTATGACAGGATTTTCCCTCGAACATATGGTAATGATATGGGTAGGAGTAAGGATAATACCTATAGGAACAGTAATGTAGATTGCTTCACTATCCTTAGATTCTTCGTTCAGGACAGGTGAATTGATCAGTATAAATAAATTATCTTCGTCCTTTTCAAATCTGGACCGTTCATCAATATCCAGTGAATCCGTTAAAAAGTCCACAGCAATACTCGCCTGCTCAGCAAATGATTCCAGTTCGCCATGCTTAAAGGGAGGATATAAATTGACCCACTCGCACTGGTTCAAATCCTGCATTTCTGTAAGCTCTCCCGCATGTAATTTGATAAATGAAACCATAATCGTGCATTAAGGAACAATAACACAAAGTTAATTAAAAACACAAGGCTTTCAAACTTTGTATTCATCAAATTAATATAAAGAGCCTTCAGTATATCTGTCAAAGTGATGCAGGCAACTGTCACAAACTACCCTATAAATTTAGACGACTACTAAATATGTGAAAATAATCAGGATGAAAGTATTCAAATCCACTACCGGACCACACCATTCAGTGAGCACTTTCAACTTAGGGTGCATAACAACACAAATAGCCTGGTCTGTTTGAATAAGTACAAACCTGGCATCATGTGTCATCCAAATCCAGTAAGTCGGGTCGTATCTTTCTGGTTCTTTCCAAAGACTGATCATAATTCCAGCTGTCAATCAGAGCATCATTGCCTGAAAGTAATACTTCAGGCACTTTGAGACCCTTATACTCTGACGGCCTGGTATATACCGGCGGCGCAAGCAGATTATCCTGGAAGGAATCTGTCAATGCCGATGTTTCATCATTCAATACCCCGGGGATGAGCCGACCTATAGCATCTACCACAACTGCTGCGGCAATTTCACCCCCCGATAACACAAAATCACCTATTGACACCTCCAAAGTCACATGCATTTCCCGAATACGCTGATCAATCCCTTTATAATGCCCGCAAATAAGCATTAGATTTCCACATAATGACAGATTATTGGCAAGCTTCTGATTAAAGGTCTGTCCGTCAGGTGTGAGATAAATAATGTGATCGTAGGAATTTACCTTCTTCAAATCTGTGATACAATTATCCAGAGGCTCACACATCATTACCATACCGGCACTTCCTCCATAGGCATAATCATCTATCTGCCTGTGTTTTCCGATACCATACTGGCGCAGATGAATCAATGTAACCTCAATTAATCCCTTAGACTGGGCCCTTTTTAAGATGGAGTGCTCAAAAGGACTTTGAAGTAATTCGGGCAATACCGTAATGATATCAATGCGCATACAGGAGCAACTATTTTGTCTTAAGTATTACACCTAAAACAGCATTTCAGAAACTCCTTATTCATTGATACCTAGCAACTCTACCTCAAAGATAAGGGTGGCATAAGGCGGTATGACATTACCAGCACCTCGGTCTCCGTAAGCAAGTTCGAATGGAATGAAAAATTTATACTTATCCCCTACGGACATTAATTGCAATCCTTCTGTCCAACCTTTTATAACCTGATTCAAACCAAAGGAGATAGGCTGTCCCCTGTCCACAGAACTGTCAAATACTGTTCCATTGGTCAGCATTCCATGATAGTGTGTTTTAACCTTGTCTGTGGGTTTTGGGTTGGGACCTCCGGCCCCTTTCCTCATAATTTCATACTGTAAACCACTTGGCAGGGCCACCACACCGGTTTTTTTCTTGTTGTCTGCTAAAAAATCTCTTCCTTCTTTCATTTTTTGTTCAGTTGAATATGTGTTTATCATTTTTTCGGCGGCTTGGTTATCAATCAGAAGCTTTCCGCCCTTAAGGGATTCTGTCAAAGCCTTTTGCAGAATCTGAATATCTACATCCTTTAATCCCTGTTTTTTAAGCGTTTCACCAATATTGACCCCGGCAGCATAACTCAAAGAATCCTGATTACTGGAAAGACTTTGAGCCATTGCAATTGAAGTATAAAACAAGAATGTGGCTAACAATAAGCCCTCCCATCTGAAATTTTTCATTTTACGCTGATTTTAGATTGATTATTTTTTTAATTTACTGTAATTGTCAAAGAAATACGGAATCGTTTCGATGCCTTTAAAATAATTAAACAGTCCATAATGTTCATTTGGAGAGTGAATATCATCCGAATCCAGACCAAAACCCATCAAAACTGTTTTTACTTCCAGCACTTTCTCAAACAAGGCCACAATTGGAATACTTCCTCCTCCTCTCACCGGAATAGGCTCTTTGCCGTAGGTGGTTTGCATAGCCATAGCCGCTGCCTTGTATTCAGGTGTATCTGAAGGTGTTACAGCTGCTTCACCTCCGTGATGAGGCCTTACCTCTACTTTAACACCCTTGGGTGCGATGCTTTCGAAATGATTTTTAAACAATGCTGTAATTTTATCACTATTCTGATTAGGAACCAGTCGCATACTGATTTTAGCAAAGGCTTTTGAAGGAAGTACCGTTTTTGCCCCTTCCCCAATATATCCTCCCCACATACCATTGATTTCAAGGGTAGGCCTGATAGAGGTTTGTTCAAGTACCGTATAACCTTTTTCTCCCATGGTAGCTTCTACGTTCAGTGCCTTTTTGTATTCCTCAAGATCAAAAGGAGCTTTATTCATGGCGGTACGCTCTTCGGCGCTTACTTCTATTACATCATCGTAAAATCCCGGAATGGTAATATGCTTATTTTCATCTTTGAGAGAGGAAATCATATCGCATAATACATTGAGCGGATTGGCAACAGCACCTCCATAAACGCCGGAATGCAAATCTTTATTAGGTCCGGTAACTTCAACTTCTACATAACTGAGGCCTCTTAGCCCAACAGTAATTGATGGTGTATCATTGGCTATCACTGAAGTATCTGAAATCAGCACAACATCGCAAGTGAGCATATCCTTGTATTCATTGCAAAAAGTAGCCAGATTATTGGAACCAATTTCTTCTTCTCCCTCTATCATAAACTTTACATTACAAGAAAGAGAACCGGTCTGAAGCATGGATTCAAATGCCTTAACATGCATGTACATCTGACCTTTGTCATCACAGGATCCCCTGGCAAAAATTGCGCCATCAGGATGGATTTCCGTTTTTTTAATGACTGGTTCAAAAGGAGGGCTATCCCACAAATCGAGGGGATCAGGAGGTTGAACATCATAATGGCCGTATACCAGCACCGTAGGAAGGTTTGCATCTATGATATGTTCGCCATATACAATAGGATGTCCTTTGGTCTGATAAATGTCGACTTTATCACAACCGGCTTTCCTGAGGCTGTCTGCCACAAAATCTGCAGTCCTGCTGACATCCTCTTTATACCTTGCATCTGCACTGATTGATGGAATCCTTAATAAATCCAGGAGTTCACCCAAAAATCTGTCTTTGTTCTGATGTATGTATCCCTGTACTGCTTGCATATTAATTATTTGAAAAATTAAGATTTAAATTTTTTATTCATTTGATAAAATGTAAAACTGAATCTGTCAGCAATCTCTTCAATTGTTTTTGAGGTTGGTTTGCCAGCACCATGGCCCGCGCTTTTATCAATTCTTATCAATACAGGCATTTTCCCCTGCTGATTTCGTTGAAGCTCTGCAATAAATTTGTAGGAATGCGCAGGTACTACCCTGTCATCATGGTCAGCTGTGGTTACCATAGTGGCTGGATAGGAAGTTTTTTTGACATTATGAACTGGTGAATATGATTTCAGATACTCAAACATCTCCTTGCTTTGCTCAGCCGTGCCATAATCGTAAGCCCAGCCTGCCCCTGCCGTAAAAGTATGATATCTAAGCATGTCCAGAACACCTACAGCAGGTAATGCCACCCGAAATAATTCGGGCCTCTGCGTCATACATGCACCAACAAGCAACCCTCCGTTTGAACCTCCCGAAATTGCGAGATATTCCGGAGACGTATATTTTTCCTTTATCAGATATTCTGCGGCAGCAATAAAATCATCAAAAACATTTTGCTTTTTGAATTGCGTACCCGCGTCATGCCATTTTTTTCCGTATTCTCCGCCACCTCTTAAGTTGGGAACTGCATATACACCCCCCTGTTCCATCCATACAGCACTGGCAATACTGAATCTTGGTGGCAAACTGACGTTAAATCCTCCATATCCATACAACATTACCGGATTTGTGCCATCAAGCTTCAACCCTTTTTTATATGTGATCAGCATTGGTACTTTGGTACCATCCTTTGAGGCATAAAATACTTGTCTGGATTCAAAATCTTCAGATTTGAAATCAATTTTAGGCTGATCGTATAAGGCCGCTTTTCCCGTTTCAATATCCAGTGCATAAATGGTGCCCGGGACAATATAATTGGTAAAGGAAAAATAAATGGTTTTTTCCTCCCGCTCTGTACCGGAAAAAGAAGCCGTCCCTAAGCCGGGCAGGGAAATATCCCTTATTTTGTTTCCGCTATAATCATATTGAACCACCATGGAAAGTGCATCCTTCATATAGTGAGCAAAAATATATCCTCCCCCTGTTAACGGGCTCAATACCTCCTGACTTTCAGGAATCAGATCAGTCCAATGATCTACATGCGGATTACTTATATCTGCTTTTACAATCTTCATATTGGGTGCTTTCAAATTGGTAACAATTAATATATTATCACCATCAACATCAAGCACATCATGGTCATTAGTGAAATTATCCACAATTTGAATTAGTTTATCTTCAGACTTCGTGATGTCCATCATATATAACTCATTACCTGATGTTGAGTTTGCGGCAGATATAAAAAGAAACCTCTGATCATCACTTACTACACCTCCCACATATCTTCGTTTTTTCTCTAAACCAAAAACAACCTTATCCTCGCCTTGCGAAGTCCCCAGTTTGTGATAGTACAATTTGTGCTGGTCAGTTTTTGCGGAAAGCTCGCTGCCATCAGGTTTATCATAACTGGAATAGTAAAACCCTTCATTACCTTTCCAGGAAAGTCCGCTAAATTTGATATCCTTTAAGGTATCGCCAATCATTTTCATGGAGGATGTTTCCATAACTATCACTTTTCTCCAGTCACTTCCACCTTCTGATATAGAGTATGCTACGAGTGAACCGTCTTTGGTAAAACTGACAGCATCCAGTGAGGTTGTCCCATCCGCTGAAAACGTGTTAGGATCAAGAAACACCTCTGTAGTCTCCTGTTCATTGTTTCTGTAAAGCACAAACTGGTTTTGAAGCCCATCATTTTTATAAAAATAAGTATAATCTCCTTTTTTAAAGGGTGAACCAATTTTTTCGTAATTCCAGATTTTTTCGAGTCTTTCCTTGAACTTATTTCTGAATGGAATTTTACTGAGATATCCAAAGGTCAGTGCATTTTGATTATCAACCCATGCCTCCGTCTCCTTTGATAAGTCATTTTCAAGCCACCTGTAAGGGTCTTCAACACGCACACCAAAATATTCGCTGTATATTTTCGCATCTCTTCTGGTTTCTGGATACTTAACTGGTATTTGAGGAAATTTTTCCATCTTATTTTGCCCAAATGCAGTCATACACATCGTCGAAAAAAAATAAATTAACAATCGCTTCATTTTAAACTATTATGTCGTTTAAATTTTTGAAATCCGGTGTAAAATTTCAACTTTAAAAAAATATAAAAGGCAAAGATAAGTGTTTATCAATTTCCTGCCAATCTGATCCTCATGTATATACCTATATCAAACGATATTCTATAACTGTGTATTTACCGCTCTTCAAACACAATTCGGATTCTGTCCCTCAGGTCGATGATATGCGCTGTTGTTGCGCTGTCTTTATTTCTGTATTTTTCAAGTAAAATATCAATATTCCGCAGTGACCTTGCTGCCAGAGAAGATATATCTGTCTTCCGTACCGCATCCTCCTTACTTTGTAATATTCCTGACAAAGCCTCAACATATAATTTCTGAAGATTCCTTCTGTAAATATCTACTGGTTTTCCGGATTTTATTTCATTGAAAATATGATTTGTCAGCTCTTCCATCATTTGTGCAGCAGTAAATGCCCTTTCACCATTTAAGGCCTCATTTTCAAGCATTTTATTGAGTCGCGACCTGCTTAAAAGCTGATTGATAGTGCGTTCATGAATGCCTTTTATTCTGTCAGTCGCTCCATACTCCTCAATCCTTCTAAGAATTTTTTCGTCAATCAACCATTTTGGTGTAATCAGCACCTGATTGATAATAAACTGCAAAGACTGCTGTTGCTTGCTTTTTTCAACGTGTGTATATATTTCCTCTCCTTCGTCAGCTGATTTCATAAATTCGTATACACCTCCAATATTTGCCGTAACATGACCAATATATCTCGAAAACTGCCCCACTACATTGTCATATAATTCATCTAGCTCCTCAAAACCCTTGGTGTCTTCGCTGGTCCATTTTATAAGGTTGGGGACAATTCGTTTTAAGTTTTTAATTCCCAGCTCTGATGCATACACGGAGTTATCACCAAGGTCCTCAGATTGTGCTGTAGGATCACCTGCAAAAAATCTTTGTCTTCCAAACCGATACACCGGATCTCCTGACTTTTCTTTGATCATTGCATTTAGTACGGGTCTTTCGTCCTCAGGCGTACCTGCGCCTTTAAAAAGGCGGTATCCAAACTCTATGGACCATTTATCATACAACCCAACATCTGGCATCAACCCAACATTTCCGTCCTCAGGCTGAGCAACATAATTAAACCTCGCATAATCCATAATGGAGGGAGCAGTGCCCATACGATGCGTAAATGAAGGTGATCTCAGGGAGTCCACAGGATAAGCAGAACTTGATCCGAAATTATGAGGTAACCCAAGGGTATGACCAACTTCATGCGCTGCCACAAACCTGATCAGACGTCCCATGACTTCTTCCTTAAATTTAGTCGTGCGCGCTTCGGGGTTTATCGCAGACGTCTGCACAAAAAACCAATTGCGAAGCAGATTCATTACATTGTGGTACCATATAATATCACTTTCGATAATTTCACCTGTTCTGGGATCATGAACATGAGGGCCCATAGCATTCTGTATGTCAGTACTGACATATCTGATGACGGAATACCGCACATCCTCGGGATCCCAGTCCGGATCCACTTCTTTACTTGGCGGATCCATGGCCATGATCGCATTTTTAAATCCTGCAGCTTCAAAGGCAGGCTGCCAGTCATTGATTCCCTGCTTTAAATAGGGCCGCCATTTTTCAGGTGTTGCGGGATCAATATAGTAAATGATGGGTTTTGCAGGTTCCACCAGTTGGCCTGCAAAATACTTGTCTACATCCTCCGGTTTGGGTTCAAGCCTCCACCGGTTTATAATAGTCCTGTTTGCGGCCTTCTGGGCATCTGAACTATAATCTGTTTGTCTGATGGAAAAATAACTTACCCTGGGGTCATACAGGCGGGGCGTCATTGGTTTTTCAGGCAGTAAAACAAATGACTGCGTCATTTCGACAGACAATGTTCCTGTAAGCTGATTATCCGGCAAAGTTGAACCCGTATAGGTGAGAACGTGCTTTACCCATATATTTTCAGGAAATGCCTTCATTTCCTGAACAAATGAACGTTTAGAATCCAGACTGCGAATACCAAAACTTTTTCTTTGTTCGCTGCTAAGAGCACCAATCATTTCTACATCTGTTGTAAAAAGTGATTCTACGTCAATCACATAAGAGGTACTATCCTTACTATACGCTTTTATGTCAAAAATAAGAATGACGGGTTCAAAATTATTGTTTCTTACAGAAATAGAAATAGGGTCGTCAAAATCAGCTATACTATTATAGGAAACACTTCGAAGTAAAATTTTATCATCCTTTTTTTGCCAGCGTATCACCTGCTGAGGTCTCGATTCCACACCAGCACCTCCAAAGTTGAGATTCTTTACAAATCCGGAAATTCTGCTGGTGATAAGTATCTCCTTCTCCAAAATGTCTCGGGATATTTCAAAATAATTTTTATCCTTTACCTTATGTATTGTAATCATTCCTTTCCTGGAAACAGCATCTTTTGTAATGACATCACTGTACCCTTTGCCTTTCTCGTCCTTTTTCCGGTCATTCTTTACACTGTCCTGCTTTGCAACTGTTACAGGAGCAGCAGGAACAACTTTTTTACTACAGGATTGGAACGTTACAAATACGAAAAGGAGTAGACTGGCAATCAGCTTTATATTATTCATATTGCAATTTTTATGTGGTCACCGTCAGAGTGACTCGTTTTTAAATTTAAAAGGAATTCGCATTGAGAATTTTCAATCCGATGGATTAGAATAATCCCATGCTTATTTATGTTATTTTATTTTTCAAAGATATCAGGATAATGCAGATACTACAACGATGTTGAAGTAATTATTTTAAAATTTCTCCAAGTTTTTTAAGCAATAATGGTTCCATCACCAAATACCCGGCTTCGGCAGGGTGTACTTCGTCATAACTAAGTCCTGGTTTCATTCCATATACATTATTGACCATTTCAGAATAGTAATCCAGATATCCATAGTTATTCTTTTGAGCCAGTTGCTTGATCATTCGGTTCAATGCAAATACCCTGGGGCCAGGATCCAATGCTGGTCTCCAGGGAAAACTGGCAGCCGGCAAGACAGAGCAGAGCACAACTTTTATATCTGCTTCGGCAGCAAGAGCAGCCATAGAATGGATATTGTCTGTAATTTCTTCAAGCGTCGCCGGACCCTGGTTTTCAGCGATATCGTTAATGCCGGCCATGATGACGACTACATCCGGCTGAATATTAATAACATCCTGACGAAAACGAACCAGCATCTGCCCTGTGGTCTGACCACTAATACCCCTGTTTACAAGTTCTGGATTTGCCCGAAAAAAGTCAGGTCTCATTGTAAGCCAGCTCTCTGTTATGGAATTACCCATCAATACAATACGCTTTGAATTTTTTGCAGGAAGTTTTAGATTTTCCTGCTTATACCTGTTTAGATTGCCCCAATCAGGACATATTTGAGTTGTCTGGGAAAAGACAGAAAACCATGGAATGCATATGGAAACACACAAGAGTAAATGTCTTGAAATCATCTTTAAAGTTTTAAATCATTTGATGAGGGTACATTGTCCCTTTTGTTTTCGAAACTGGTTTCTTGGGGTTGTATATTCCAGCTGATAAATGTATATGCCTGCCTGCAAAACTTCCCCCTGATTATTTAATCTTCCGTTCCAGCTTTCCTGAGGATTATCCGTTTCAAATATGTTTTCTCCCCATCTGTTCCAAACGGTGAATCTGTAATTTTTAATACCGTCAAATACACCCCGGCCATAAAATGTATCGTTCAACCCGTCACCATTCGGCGTAAAGGCATTGGGCATGATAATATCAACTATGGGTTCAATGTCAAAAACAACAACTGCTGTATCAGTGCATCCTGACTGATGCATAACCACCTGTACAATTTCATAAATCCCTGTGTCCCTGAAAGTAAATACGGGATCTTTGATGTAGGATGTTCCCGAATTTCCAAACTTCCAGAACCAGGATACTGCATTCCGGGAAGCATCAGTAAAGGTAACAGTATTATTAAAAATTGTAGGAAGTTCCGGCTGGTAGGTAAATCCTGCATCCGGCTTTTCAAGAATGGTAATCCAATCCGGAAAAGTTTGTGACACTTTACAGCCAATTGGTGAAATTATATCCACGGTAACCGTAAAATTACCCGTTTGGGTATATCTGTGTTTTGGACTGATTTCCTTACTGATATTTCCGTCTCCCAGATTCCAGGTAATATTGTAAGTATTATCAATCGGCTTGGAAAGATTATTGAAGAATATATCTCCAGGCACACAGCCTATGAAATTATCGGGCTCAATTATAATCAATGCCGGGACAGGAAAATATGTTATTTCCTTATTAATTAATGCTTTACAATTATTTTTATCAGTGACTTCAAGTTGCACCAACTTTTTCCCCGGCGTTTCAAACTCAAAGGCCGGATTTTTAACCACATCTTTTTCATTTTCAAACTTCCAGCTCCAGCCGACAACCGAGCCTGCCTCAGCAACAGATTTATCCGTGAAAAACACAGGACCCGCCACACATGTGTCGTAATCATAGGTAAAGTCGGCCCGAATCGGGGGAAAAACATTGATTCGGACCCTTACAGAATCCTTGCAGTTCTCCGCATTGGGAATATCACGATTCAATACCATTTTTCCATCATAAGTACCAACTCCGGGGAATATCGCCTTTAAATCCCTTGTATTGAAGGTACGCTTTTGACCGCTCACATCAAATTCCCAGTAATAGGACAATATCCTGGAAGCTTCCGTTGATAAATTGGTAATATTTACCAGCGAGTCTCCACAAAGATTAATCACGGAAGTATCTCCTTTCAGCTGGTCCGTATCAATTTTAGCATTTACGGCCGACTGACAATTGGTAACATTAAATTGAAAATCACGCTGAATGATACTGAGTAACTGTCCGTTTCGAAACTCTTTGACACACACCCCAACAACATACTGTCCTGTCAGATTTGGTTTTCCATCAATCAACCCAGTATTAGCATCTATAAACACCGTAGGGTTGCCAGCCATTGGCTTTGAAAAACTGTAAAAAGGAAGCGCAAAAGTCACCTGATTAAACGGAGGTCTGCAATTGAACGGATTGGGCGTAACTCCAGTGCAGGCATCTGCCGAACCAACTCCTGTAGAACCATCCGTACCACCTGCTGTTAAAGGTGCACAAAACTCATATGTGATCTGATCCCCGTCCTTGTCCTTTGCACTGTGATCAAATGAAATTGACTCGTTTACACATATGACTACTGGAGGAAAATCATTGAATACGGGGCTGTTATTACAGGTTTGCTGGGCAAATGGTGTCAACTCTATTGTAAATGCCGCTCCCGTAGTGCCAGGATTGACCAGATTACTTATGGTATTGTTTCTGCAACACCGCTGATATGCTATCAGATATGACTCGCTTGCAGATATTTCCAGCCTTACATCAAACTCATATACCCCTTTGTCTACACCAAGATTTGTAGGGACAATAAGGCATGGATTAGGAGCTTCAATGGGTATGGCTGCAATAGATCTTGGATTGATATTTGAAATTGTTTCCACATATCTCCAGTTTGTTCCGGAACCCTGATAGACCCCAAATCTTGCGTTTACATCAAATGGAGCACCTCCACTTCTGGAGTCGCGATACATAGTAAATGTTATTCTGAAATCAGCAAATCTGCCATTGGCACTTTTCCCCAGACAGGTATAAGTTACATCTCCTCCTACAATATGGAGCGCAACCACATAGTCAGGTAAAAGAAATATGCCAGTAAAAAATAAACCAAAAATCAATTTTTTAAGCATCTGGTATGCATTTGTACCTACTGATAAACGTCAAACAGGTATTCAAAGTTATAAAGATTAGTAAAAATCAGTGTTTAACTTTTAATAAATTGTAATACTATCATCTGAGTAAGGTAAAATTACCCTTTTGTCTCACCTTTTCCCGCCGTGGCGATAAATATTCCAGAACATACAAATATTGTCCGAATGGTTCCAGTTCTCCTTTTACATCCCTTCCATTCCAACCATTCTCAGGCTCATTGGATAAAAATATTTCCTGTCCCCACCTGTTATAAATTTTTAAGGCATAGTATGCCACGCCACCAAAGTTCCCGTAAGGTCTGAAAACCTCGTTTAAACCATCCATATTAGGGGTGAATGCATTGGGAAAGACAAAGCTGACTTCAGGCACGATATCGATCCATTTATAAAGTGTATCAGAGCAACCAAAATTATTAAAAACAATCTGAGAAAGCTGAACAAGGCCGGTGTCCCGAATCGTAAAAACAGGATTTTGAACAAATGACCTGTCAGCACCAAATGACCAGAACCAGGAAATACCTCCACTTGAATTGTCCAGCACTGACAAAGCTTCTGCGGACTGATTGACCATTTCCGGACTGGTTGTAAAACCGGCTTCCGGTTTGGGAAAAATAGTTACGATTTCTTCAAATGTCTTGGTTGTCCTGCATCCAATAGGAGATACAATATCCAGCGTTACCGTATATGAACCATGATTTGAGTACAGTACTTCAGGTTCCTGGCTGGTACTTTTGGTTCCGTTGCCAAAATCCCAGTTTAACTGGTACAGACTATCTACTGGTGCTGATAAATTTCGAAATGTAATGCTTGCCGGCTGACAGGCATCTGTTTCATCGGGTTCTACAATGACCAGTGGTGGTACAGGCAACCACCTTATTTGTTTTTGTATCGTATCAGCACATCCGTTTATATCCGCAGTGATTAATTCAATTTCCTTTATCCCTGGTTCGGAAAATAAGACAAGTGGATTTTGCTGGTCAAATTCACCTTTCTCAGTCTGCCATTTCCACTGGGATACCGAACCTGCATCAGCTGCTGTATTGTCATAAAACTGAACCGGACCAGCGGTACAGGTGTCGTAAACAAATGTAAAATCTGTCTCAATTTTTGGAAAGATATTGATTGTCAATTGTGCCGAATCTCTGCAACCTTCATTTCTATTGATATACAATCTTCCCTGGTACGTTCCGCGTTCTTTAAAACTAAGGCTGATATCTCTTGTATCAAATGTTAGTAATCCTTCCGGCGTAGAAAATTCCCAGTCATAACTGTTGATAAATTTTTCATCCGAAGTTGTATTTTCTACATAAATGGTATCCAGCTGACAAAAATTGAGGACAAAATCACTATCTGCCTGAAGGGCTGACCCAATGCCGGGGACGATCAAAGGCTGGCATGGTTGCACATTAAACTGAAAATCTCTTCGCGCACTTGATAGCAACTTTCCCTGGCGATATTCCTTGATACATACACCCACCACAAATTGCCCCGAAATCACGGGAGTTCCGGAAATCATTCCCGTATTGGGATTTATTGTTACTACAGGATCACCTGCCAGTGGAGCACTGAAGCTAAAACCAGGAAGTAAAAACCGTACTGGCTGGAAAGGGGGTTCACAAAACCTGGGATCAGGGCTCACACTATTGCATCCGCTACCATTTTGCTGACCGCCTGAAGTCAGGGGTGCACAAAACTCATAAATAATCTGATCACCCTCTGCATCAGTTGCACTATGATCAAAATTCAATGGCCTTCCCGAACAAACAATGATTGGCGGAAAGTCATTAAAAACAGGAGAATTATTGCAGGATGCCAGTGCATCAGGGGTTATCTCTATAGTAAAAGCTGCACCGGTTTGATCCGGATTTAAGAGATTGCTGATGGTGGGATTGCGGCAACATCTCTGGTAAGCTACCATGTAATCAGTAGAGCTGGATTCAAGCTCCAGCGTAAATACATATCTGGCACTTTGAACACCAAGATTAGGGGGTATGAGAATGCATGGGTCATTATTATTTGGGGGAATTTCAGTAAGATTTGAGGGATTGACGCGAACCTGGCTTACATAATCCCATCCGCCTGACGCATTTTTTCTGAAAAGTCCAAATCTTGCATTATTATCAAATGTGGCCCCTCCGGATCTTGAGTCTCTGTACATCGTGAAGGTAAATCTGAAATTCTTTCTGTTATTGGCAGGATTCGATCCAAGGCATTCGTACCTGACATCTCCACCAATAATATGCAACGCTGTAATTTCTTTCGGACCTAAAACCCATCCTGTCAGAATAATAAAACTTCTTACGATAAAATTTTTACAGTATATATTCATGACGACGGAGATAAAGATGGTTGGTTAATAACGCTCCCATACAAATCATAATCTTCGGCATCCGTAATTTCTACCCATGCAAAATCCCCTATCCTGACAAAATCTTTTTGGGCATCAATCAGTACTTCGTTGTCCACCTCCGGTGAATCGTACATTGTTCTCCCAATAAAATATGGACCTTCCTTTCTGTCTATTAATACCCTGAAATACTTACCAATCTTTTTCTGATTGTGACCCCATGATATGGATTGCTGAATCTCCATAATGGCATCTGCCCTCTCCTGCTTCACGTCTTCAGGTACATCATCTTCAAGCATATGCGCCGAAGTGCCTTCTTCATGTGAATATTTAAACACGCCAACCCTGTCAAAAGCCATTTCGCTTACAAAATCACAAAGTGAATTAAACTCCTCCTCCGATTCCCCTGGAAATCCAACCAAAAAAGTTGTTCTTATACTTATTCCCGGTACTTTTTCGCGGGCTAGCTCTATTAATGATTTCTGCTCTTCCCTCGTTGTCTGACGCTTCATGCGTTCAAGTACAGAATCAGCAGCATGTTGAAGCGGTATATCCAGATACGGACAAACCTTTGGAAGGACTGCCATGGCATCAAAGATTTCCGTAGGGAATTTGGATGGATATGCATAATGCAGTCTGATCCATTCTATACCCTCAACATTGTTTAATGCTGTCAATAATTCTGATAATGCTCTTTTCTTGTACAGATCAAGCCCGTAGTATGTCAGTTCCTGCGCTATTAATATCAATTCCTTCACACCGACGGATGCAAGTTTTTTGGCTTCCTCCACCAATGATTCTATTGTTCTGGAAACATGCTTTCCTCTCATTAGCGGTATGGCGCAAAACGAACATGTTCTGTTGCACCCCTCTGAAATCTTCAGGTAAGCAAAATGTTGAGGCGTTGCTATAAATCTCTCTCCAATCAGCTCGTGCTGATAATCTGCATTAAATCTGGCCAGTAATGCAGGAAGCTCCATGGTTCCAAAATAAGCGTCAACTTCCGGTATTTCTTTTTCAAGATCATCCTTGTAGCGCTGTGATAAACATCCGGTTACATAAAGTTTGTCAATACCTCCCTGCGATTTAATCTGTGCGTACTGCAGAATAGTATTTACTGATTCTTCCTTTGCCACGTCAATAAATCCACAGGTATTTACAATAATGACATTGGCAGGCTCATTACTTTCATGCACTACATCGAAGTCATTGGCCTTTAACTGGGTGATTAAATTTTCAGAATCAACTATATTTTTTGAACAACCAAGCGTAATTACGTTTATTTTATCTTTTTTTAAAGTTCTGGTCTTCATATATTAAAAATCAACGCAAATTTAACTTTTCTAATTCTTTTAATGAAATGTGCATGTAGCACCAGATCACAAACATTCAAAATATTTTCAGGTTCATTTAATCGGCAAAAATACCAAAATCTGTGTGCGATACAGCACAATCGCCAAATTATAAGCCTGGCATCATTTGTCAGCTGGATTGAAAAATTCACTATATTTACATAAAGTTACAAATTAAATCCTGCTTTAATAAAGTTTTATGCATCTGAATATTTATAGATGGCTTACAACCCTTTTCACCATTCTGCTTGTATTGTTCCTTAACGGATTACTGATTATTCCGGGAGTAGTTTTACCTCCGTTGGGAAAACTCCTGGATCCTTACCACGGAGTATGGAATCACCATGGAAGTAAAGACAGTGAGTCCTTTGAAAAACATGAGAAAACACTGACCGAAAGTGCCACTGTTTATTACGACCACAAACTGGTGCCACATATACATGCCGGCAATTTGGAGGATTTAATGTTTTTACAGGGCTATACAGAAGCGCGGCACAGATTATTTCAGATGGAATTTATGGCACTTGCCGCAGCTGGTGAATTGTCTTCTGTCATTGGTGAAAAAGGTATTCAGCATGATTTATCAATGCGAAGAAGGGGTATGACTACAGCTGCCGCAAAGACTGTTGCTGCCTGGGAGAATATGCCGGAATACAAATATGTACAGAAATATATTGATGGTGTAAATGCGTACATCAATCAGCTGAACTACAAAGACCTGCCTTTTGAATGCAAATTATTGAACATCATTCCTGAAAAATGGACTGCTTATAAATCAGCACTGGTATACAAGCAAATGGCCCTGACACTGGCCGGCTATTCTGATGATATGGAATATTCAAACCTGCTCAATATACTTGGAACAGAAAAATTCCATGATCTTTATCCTGAAACCGAGCAGATAGAAAATCCTGTAGTGCCGGAAGACTGGAAATTTGATTTCGATAAGATATACGGAAAACCTCAGCAAAAAACGGCATACGCTGACAAAATGATTCCAAAATCATTCCATGAAAACAGATACAAGGGTATTGGTAGCAATAGCTGGTCTGTCAATGGAAAAAAATCAGCTTCAGGCGCCCCGATATTTTGCAATGACCCCCATCTTTCCCTGTCACTTCCATCCATTTGGTTTGAATTGCATTTGCTGACAAAAGACTTTAATGCTTATGGCGTTTCCTTCCCGGGTTTTCCGGGAATCATGATAGGTTTCAATGAATATATCGCCTGGGGAGAAACCAATGTATGTCAGGATGTGGAAGATTTATTCCTGATAGAATGGACTGACCAAAGCAGAACAGCCTATTTGCTGGACGGCAAAAAAACAGAAGCCGTTTTAAAAATTGAAAAAATTGATGTCAAAGGAGGAAAAACAGTTCTGGATACAGTAAGATACACGCACTGGGGACCCGTAGTACTTTTATCCAAAGATAAGAAGCATGATATTGCTATGAAATGGATAGCGCTTGAGGAGCCCGACATGGCTGAATTTATGGTTTTTGTCGATGCCATGAGCAGTAAAAATTATGATGACTTTCTTAAATCAAGTGACAGGTTTATCAGTCCTGCTCAAAATTTCAACTTTGCTTCAAAATCAGGAGATATTGCCATCAGGGTAAACGGTAAATTTCCTGTCAGACACGACCAGGATGGCAGATTTGTAGAGTATGGCAATAATTCGGAGTATGACTGGCAAGGTTATATCCCCCGAATTCAAAATCCTCACGTGGTTAATCCGGACCGGAATTTTGTAGTATCTGCCAATCAGCGCAGTACTTCCAGGGATTACCCCTATTACTATACCGGTTTGTTTGAGCATTACAGAAACAGGTCCATCATCGACCGCCTGAACGCCAGAAATGGATTCACCGTTAAAGATATGATGAATCTTCAGACCGATGCTTATTCTGTTAAGGCCAGCGATTTTGTTCCCGTCTTGTTGAACTCCCTGTCAAAATTCACCCTGAGTCCGGAAGAAATTATCTGGGTCGATGCCCTTAAAAAATGGGATTTTAATTATCACAAAACCAGCAGAGAAGCTACATTTTTTGACATGTTCATGGCAAGCCTCAATGAAGAAGTCTGGGACGAATTTACCCCTTACCAGGACAGTCTGGATATTATTTTACCTAAAGACTGGCGATTGCTTGAATTGTTAAAAACGCAATCTGATCATCCCTTCTTTGATCACAAATCAACCCTAGAAAGGGAAAATGGACATACTTCCATACTCAAAGCTTTCAAAAGTACATTGATTAAAATGGATGAATGGAAAAAATCAGGAAAATCAGATCAATGGAGCGTATATAAACCGCTGAATATTTTACACCTGACCAAAATACCTGCCCTTTCCAAAAAAGGACTTGAAGCACATGGATGTACAGACGCCATTAATGCCACTGGCAAATCCTATGGACCAAGCTGGCGTATGATTGTTCACCTGGATAAGGAAATAGAAGCATATGGCGTATACCCCGGCGGGCAGTCTGGAAATCCTTTCAGCCCTTACTATGCCAATATGGTAGGCGATTGGCTCGACGGAAAATATCACAAACTTGAATGGTCAAGAGACATAACCAGCTGGGATAAAAAACCTCTTGCAGTATGCGTATTTAAAAAATAAAATTATGACAGACAGCCTGAAAAATATATCTCTGATTGGCATTACCTCCCTCTTTATGCCTCTCTTTACAGACTGGTGGTGGTACATACCTGTATGCTTTACCGGCGCTTTTTTGTGGCCTGTTTCCGGAGTTAAAAATTTTGGTATAGCATTTTTAATGGTTTTTCTCATCTGGACCGGGTATGCATGGTATCTTGATTTGGATGCGCATATGTCGGTTGCTGCAACTTTGGGGGAAATTTTTGGTGACGTACCACCTGCCATGATGTACCCGGTCAGCGGTATAGTTGGTGGAATACCAGGGGGATTAGCGGCTCTTTCGGGTTATTTATGGAGTAAATCCAGAAAAAACTGAAAACCCGGATAGCCATACTATGCAATACGTATTCCGGAAATGGAGCCGGATATAAACTGGCATGCCAAACCCGGGAAATATTATCTGAAAAGTCAGTGGATTCAGAAATTTTTTCAAACCATTGGCCGGAAACACTGGACAAGTTTGACCAATCCTGGATTGCCGGAGGAGATGGAACTATTCATTACTTTATTAATAAATACCCCAAAACTATTAAACCCGTAGGACTGCTGGGAGGCGGCACGGGAAACGATTTGAAATCCTTCATCTATGGTAATCCTGCGCTTGAAGTGCACATTCATAAATTACTGGAATCCAAACCATCTCCAGTAGATGTGGCACAATGCAATTCCCGGTATTACATCAACTCGCTGGGCATAGGTTTTGATGGCATCGTCCTTCAAAAAATGGACACAATCCGTTGGATCGGAGGACATCTGGGCTATCTTCTGGCGGTAATTCAGGTTATTTTTTCGTTCAGGGAATATAGTTTTCAATTGTACACTGGAAGTGAAACAAAGACCATAAAACCCGTAATTCTTGCTGCTTCAAATGCACAACTTACTGGAGGAGGCTTTAAAATTGCCCCAAAAGCAGCACTTACGGACGAAAAACTGGATTTGTTATACACAGATCCTCTCCCATGGTGGAAGCGGCTAATGGTTTTACCCAAAGTTGAAAAAGGACTGCACCTCCCCTATCCTTTTGTCTATCATATGCATATCAATACATTCCAAATTACATGTGAGCAAATCGTCCCTTATCAGCTCGATGGCGAACTATATGAAGACAGTCATTTTGATATCCGGATAAGCGACTGGAAATTACAGCTGCTGCAATAAAATAACATCTCCGAAAAAGAAATTTTTAACTCCGTAAATAACCGGAGTTTCGTGTCGATTGGGTCAGAAAAATCTGAAACTAATTAGTTTTTTTTGAGATTTCTCTAAAACTGAGGACAGAAATGATCATCATTGTCATAATTACCAATGTAAGTCAGCGAAATTTCAAAACTGCCATACTGCTGACCATCTCTCACCAGATAAGTTAATGGTGAATCATAACTAAACCCAACAATAAAATTATTTCGCTCAAGGCCCGTCATGACAGAAAATGACTCAAAGCCCAGAGAAGATTGATTTTTAACGCTTCTGATCCACGGACCAATATGCAGATATTGGCCGGTTCTTTCTGTTACCTTTAGCCTGATGTTTGTTCCAAGTTGAAGACTTAATGATTCACCCTGGGCCATGACCAAGGCACGAGGATGTATTTCAGTTTTATAATTCAGGCTGTAGGCCACACCACCATGCCATGTATATCGCGGATAAAACTGATTGATTTTCTGAATATCCTTATTTAAAATTGATTCATCATTGTAAAAGCTGAGATTAGGCCTGTTGATATGCTGTCCGGCTAAGCCTGTATGCCATGATAGCTTTTTACTTACCTGAACAGCATAATATAAGCCAACATGTAAGTCCGGCACAGTTAAATTGTTGGGAGGTAAAAACTCCGAAGTGGATAATGTATATCCGTTTACGGCATTAAACTGATCCTGAAATGTGAGATGGTCATAGTTTACAGAACGCTGCCATACCCCGCCCTGAAATCCAATGCCAAGATATTCCTTTCTTTTTTTGCTCAGGGATTTATGAAAGGCGCCATTGATCATGATAGCATTCGTATTGACCTCAAATAGCGAAATCCTGTCAGATGTGAAAGTCAGTCCAATGGCAAACTGATCAGGGTTTGTTCTTTTGCCAAGTCCGGCATCGAATTTAACATCTCCAGATGCCGTAAATGTCTTTAACGGATTATCCAGTGCCGAACGCCACTGATCACGATATACCGTAGAAATACGAAATGACCCCCCATAGGTTCCGGCCATTGCCGGATTGACAGACAATGGCGCTGCATAATTCTGAGTAAACTGGGGATCCTGGGCATATATGACTGTACTACTGCATAAAAATAGTATTACAATATATCTGGACAAAATTGCCGCCATAAACCGAAAAAATTTTTAATTAAATACAGGGACAAATATATATAAACAAAAAATGACTAAGGATGGTTTCTAAAAAAGTAAATTAAGGTATCAAGGTTACATCCCCGTTATATCTCAATAACCTGCCATCTGTGAGCTCAAAATCAACAATAATAAGGTAAACACCTGTTTCAGCGTTTTTGCCATTGATGGTGCCATTCCAGCCAAATTGTGGTTCACCGGAAGGAAAATCTTCTCTGAAAAAAACAGGAGAACCCCATTTATCAAAAATTCTAAGGGATTTGATTCGCTTGATACCTCTTTTTTGGGGTATATAAAAAACATCATTATTAGTTTGCATTGCTGAAAAACTAATGATATTCGGTATTCCGCTGAAAATCGACTCGTCTACCGTTACAAGTATTCTTTGCCGATAACTGCAAGCAGAGTTTGAAGGTGTTACGACAATTTCATAAATCGTATTCCTTGATGGGGAAATTTTAAGTGGAAGACTACAGGTATCCTTGCATACTGGTTGTCCACGCTCCAGAAGGGTTAAACTAAAATTCCATCCATTGAAATCAGAAAAATCAGGCAGCCAGAATAATGTATCCCCAAACTGCACCTTGTAGCTTTCTTCCAGTCCAAGGGACAAAACAGGCGCTGCAAACAATTGGACAACAGTATCCAGCATACATCCCAGGCTATCCCTTATAACAAATTTATAGCTCCCCGGCTGCAAACCGGAAAACTCCGTTTGCCGACCAGCGTCCTTACCATTGATCGTAATAGTATACGGTGCTGTACCATCCAGGAGGGAAAGTGAAATCTTTCCCAGTTCGGCATTTTTACAAAGTGGTTGTCCTACCAAAATATCTGCCTTTGTCAGATTATCCCCAAGCTGCCTTACATCAATGGAATCTTGAGTAATACAACCATTACGCTTATCCTCAACTCTGATGACGTACATTCCTTCGCCCTGTATACTTACAACCGTTGCTGAAGAACTGCTAAGTATATTTCCGTTTGAGGTTGTCCATATGGCAGCATATACTTGTCCCGTATTTTCAGGTTTAATTTCCAATTGCGATATTGTTTTGCCACAAACCAGATCACCATTTTGATTAATGGCAAACTTTGGGGCTACGGTATCTTGTACTACTTCAAAATTCAGGCTGTCCGGACAAAGCTTCATTGGCCTGACAAAAAGCGTATAAACCCCTCCATCAGTTACATTGATATTATTGCCTGAAATAAGCGTGCCATTACTTGTTCGCCATTCAACCAATGCCTGTGCATCACTGGTTTGTGTACGGAGTTGAATTTGCTTTCGGATGCATGTCAACGTATCGGCAAACACCTGAAATACAACGGTATCTGTAATTTTATCCACGATAAAGGAACTTGAATCTATACATCCGTTCAACCCGGTAACCACTACTGAATACATTCCTTCCTCGCTAATGTCCACAGTGTTCTGAACCCATGTGGTACCTTTTGATGAACTCCATTTTACTTCATAAACCTCGGTAGCTGTTGAAATACCAACAGGTATACTGATTTCCTTACAACCAAGGCTATAAGAATCCTCTACGGAAAAATCCGGCAGTGAAAAATCGCCTTTAATTTCAAATGATTTATCCGTTATGCAGCCGTTTATTCCGGTGACAATTACTTTATACAGACCAGTTTCCTGATAAACCATATCCCAGCCATCAAGCTCCGTTCCGTCAGGCAAAATCCAGCGGGCATTGTCAATGTCCGATTCCAGTGCAATGGTTGCAATTCCAATAGGGTTAAAACAATTCAAAGAATCATAGTAAATCTCAAATTCTGGACGAAGCGTATCCAACGCGATGGTAAAAGTTGTATCAAATCTACATCCGTTGCTGCCAACAGCAGACAATTCAATAATACCGGAGGATCTTGTAGCAGTTCCCTCAACATCCTGATAAACAATGTTTTGTCCTAACCATTCTGCAATCACAGGATTTTCAACCCATTCTATCTTTACAAAACCCGTATCAGTGTAACAATTTATATCGCTGATGGTCACAGATACCGGCAATGGCCTGAGTGTATCTCTTGTCAATATCAGCGAATCCCGGATAATACAGTCTCCATCACTGATCACCGTAAAATAATATGTCCCTTCTGTGGATGTCGATGCAGTAAGTGTTGCGGAACTAAATACTACAGGATTGGTTTCTGACCATGCTATCTGGTCAAAAGCGTCACGTGGAACTATTTCTATCAGTGCACTATCCCTGTTGCAATTCATTGGTGTGACCAGAACATCATATTTTGCAAAAGATTCATTTTGAAAGACCTGGGCTATTAAAGAATCCCTGCAGCCATTGATGATAGAATATGCCCTGACGAGATAATTTCCCGGATCATTGACAATGACAGGATTTGGCAGATAATTGTCTGTCCAGGTATATTGTATCGTCGGATCAATCTCCTGCACCTGCAGGATAACCTCCTTGGTATCACAATCCAGAAGACCTACCCTATCCAGAATGATTAATGGTTTTGTTGTATCCTGGAATATATCAAAAGTCTGAATCACGGAACATCCAAGACTATTGGTAATCTGAACGGAATAGGCGCCACCCTGCGTGATGACCACATCTTCTCCCGAGAATGACAATCCGGGACCAGTCCATTCAAAATCAAGTGAATCTTCCGAAGCTATCACTTCCGGTACTACCTCTTTTAAAATACAGTTAAGCGTATCTGCCTGAATTTCAATATGCGGAAACTCCCTTACATCATCTACAAAAAATGAATCAACTACAGAGCAGGAAGAAATAAGATGAATGATTTCCACAAACTTCCAGCCCGATTGGGTTACTTGTGCCACAACACTTTCTTCTGTACCGGTAACAACATCCGTCCAGAAAATACGGACTGAATCCTGACTTATATCCAGCAATTGAAGCGTCGCAGTGTCTTTTCCACATTGCAGGGTATCTCCCTTCAATAAAAAAGAAGGAATTGTATATGAAGTATCAATATCTATTCGTTTTGCACCCACACATCCATTGTTAAAATACACCTCAGCCAGGAATACACCCGGATCTGAAGTTACCAACTGATATCCTAATGTATCAAAAGTATAATAGGAAAACCATTTTACAGAATCAGTTTGCAAAGAGGCCGATACAGAAACAACCGCCGTTTCTGTGTCGCAGTTGAGTAAAAAAGTACCCTCTGACATGATATCAGGATTATCTGCATGCTCATAAATATAGTAACTTGCGGTATCTCGGCAATTGCCATCCTGAACTACCGCATAATAGGTTCCACGTGTTCTCAGTATTATATTATCCAAATCTTGCGACGATTGTATAAATCCGTCAAAGGTATACCAGCTGACACGTTGAACAGGTTGAGTCTGGCCCGATATTTTAGCGTATAGTCTGGCAGCATGCTTCTGACAACTTAGTGTATCGGATGGGTAAAAGGTCGAATCGAGGGCAATGGAGATATCAAGTTCGGATGGAAGCACCTGTAATCTGAATATGGAATCACAGCCATCCCGACTGATAGTAATCATATAATTTCCTGGTTCCGTATAGCTTGAATCATTGAAAATAACCGGTTGATTTCCACAAAGATATCTGGTAATATCAAGGGTGTCCGGAGGCAGATCAGTCACCCGGACATAAAAACAGGTATCACTTATTTTGGCACATAAAAGTGAATCCTGGAATATCTTATTCAAAGAAATGGAATTTCCGGCGATGGGAACATCAGGCAATTTCAGGCTGTCACCTTTGGCATATTGAAATCCACAAACCCTGAACAATCCCTCGTCCTCTCCGGACCATTGACCCTCTTCATTGATCTTGGTAAGCACTGAATCACTAAAAATGGCCCATTTGTAGTGAAAGAAAGCGGTGTCCCTTTGATATTGATTGTAGGAGGAAATTGGCGCTTTGAAACCAGTAGCTGTTTTGCAAATAGAAATGGTATCCATAACGGTAATACCCGGATCGAGCAAACATGCTTTGCAGACCTGTCCTTCCATGTCACAAAATATAAGCTGAATTCCGCTTATCTCACCAGTGTCAAACAGTGCTATATCCGTAAAACGCAACGTCCATGTCCCATTGGCAGAACCTGTTGAAAAATCTTCCAGGCAGCCTGAAAAAGGATAGTACTGACCGGTGTAATTACCAAAAACACCCCAATCCTGATCATTTGACCATACATCCGAAAATCCCGGGTCCGGTGACGCTTCAAATTCACATGCCACGAAAGTCACATTCCACCGCGTAAAATCTGTGACAGGAGACGCGGGAACCGCCTCAGCTATTAAGACTACACTATCACCGGCAGGTGAAAACAAAGTCGCTGAGATATCTCCGAGAACCTGGTGTTTAAACTGTATACGAACAGCACATAACCCCTGTAAATCAGAAGCGAGGTCAGATTCTGTCAAACCCTGTACTAAAATAGAAACCTGAGTGGTATCATTATCCTGAATCGGAGTTCTGTTGGTTACAATACACTGGCCCTTCAGGAGCAAATTACAGGTAAGCAACAGCATGACTGTCAGAATCCAAATTCTAAATGGTTTTCCCATCATATCTCATTAAGCCGGTATACAGGTACAAATATAATCAAAAATTTTGTGTGTCAGAAACTCAATCCCGACCGAAAAAGCATACAAATCTATCCGTTCCACAAGATTCTTTTTACGAAGTGCACACCCCGGTTCAGGATAATATTGCAGATGCGACAACCTACAAGCAGCAAACGTTTAAATATCAAAAGTATAAATAGTACATCACGCACTTAATGCAATAATACCTCATGAACTGTTGCCTGAGCCCAGCATAATGATTCTTTTTAGTGACAATATCATTGCATTTATGGCGAATTACCTATATTTACTTTTCCATCTGTTTTGAAATGGGTACCTCCCTTAAATGCACATGCAAAGAACACAGGGAACTATTCATAAAGATTTAAATGCAATGGGTTTTATGTTTTAAGTATTTGCTTGATTGGTTTTATCATAATTTAAGTTCAGGTTTTGCATCGATTTTTTACCATTATCCCGACTTATAATGAAATTGAAAATATTCATTCCATCATAAGTGCTGTCCTCGAACAGGGGCCTATGTTTAACGTCCTCGTAGTTGACGACAACTCTCCTGATGGAACCGCAGAGGCTGTTAGCGAATTAATGCAAAAAGAGCCCCGGATATTTTTGCACCGACGTAAGGGAAAACTGGGTCTGGGCACCGCCTATATTGAAGGTTTTAAAAAGTCCCTCGAATTGGGAGCAACCCATATTTTTGAAATGGATGCGGATTTTAGTCACAATCCAAGTGACCTCAACAGGCTGGTACAGCCCATTCTTGATGGAACAGCAGATGTTACCATTGGAAGCAGATATACCAGGGGCGGAGGAATTAAAAACTGGCCTGCCGACAGACTTATTCTTTCTTATGGGGCTTCGCTTTATGTCAAAATGATTACCTGGATGCCTGTAAAGGATCCTACAGCCGGATTTATTTGTTATAAAAGTGAGGTGTTAAGATCCATTACACTTGAAAAGATCAGTTTTCTGGGCTATGCTTTTCAGATAGAAATGAAATATGCCTGCTGGAAAAAAGGGTTCCGTTTAAAAGAAGTTCCTATTGTGTTTTCAGACAGAGTAAAGGGAAAATCCAAAATGCATTCCGGTATAATTTCCGAAGCTATTATGGGCGTCCTGAATCTGAAATGGCGGGGTTTGACCGGGTATTATGATTGATCTTTTTAATCAATCTCAGATATACATCTGGGTTTGCTGATCTTCTGCCTCTTTTTCGAGTTTTCTTTTTTGAATGAGCTTTCTGATCCAGTTAGGAATTATAATTGCACCAGCTACAAGATAGGTATAATAGGTGATAATTCTCCAAAGCAAGGTTACAATAGATGCAATCCCTACCGGAATATATTCTCCATAAAATCCTCCGAACAAATACTCTGCTACACCCGAACCGCCAGGTGTCGGGCTAAATGCAGTAATATTGTACATGGCATCTCCCCTGGCAACAACAAGCAAATGGTCATAAAGCGTTAGGTCTGAGGCAGATACTACCGCAAGAATCAGAAAATTGACAATTAAAAATCTGCAAATCCAGGCCCCGGAAGTTGCGATAAAGGATTTAGTATGAAACCTGGCTGGCTTCTCCCTGATCTGCACAGAAGCTTCGACCATGTCAAGTCCCGTTTTTCTTAAATCATACCTGAATCGCTTGAGAAATGGAACTTTACTTAAAATGAAAAAAAAACGTTTGGTAGCTGAAGGATTGATGAATAGTCCATAAAAAAATAAAACGCCATATCCAAGCATAAATATAAAAACAGCAATTATAGTAACTCCATAAGTTTGAAGGTCCGCCCAGTTGGACGCACCCGGTCTGATCATAATGGCACCAAAAATAAGGTAAAAACCGACCAGTGACAATATGACAAAAATGGTATCCAGCACCATACTATAAAGTACCAGAGCTACTGTTTTACCACCTGAAAGTTTTTCCTGTGACAGAAAATACATCGCGACACCTGAACCACCCACACTTGTCGGTGAAATAGCGGACGAAAATTCCCATATAGTGATAAGCTCAAATGATTTCAACCAGCTAAAAAAATTATCTGACATAATCCTAAGCCTCCAGGCATAAAATGTATGCCTTAAAAAATATGTAACTACAGCAAGCAGCAGCCAGATATAGGCATGATAGGTGTATTCAATTTTTAGCAATTCCTCGACATCAAGCTGTCGGTACATCAGCCATAAAACCACACCCAGACCAATTGCTGAAGGCAAAATAATCTTAGAAAAATCCAATCCGTGGAGGACATGGTCATCAGATTGCTGGCTGGGTCTCAATGGCAATGTTTAGAAACAGCAGAGCTGCATTTTATCTTATATGGGAACAATTTAAATCTTTAAAAGTTCGAATAAATTAATGTTCAGAAGGTCTGTCTGCAGACAATTTGTGATACAAAATTAGTGCCGCCGCGTTGACAAAGAAAAAAGGCCCCACTTTATCTGTTTCTATCAGATCGTTGATGAGCAACATGGACAATATGATGATGTACGACAAATAAATGGCCATAATCATATTCCTGTCTTGCCGGTTTTGTGTCTGATGATATACCCGCTCCGATATTACAAGCAATATAATGCTAAGA
>Ga0169931_10000204_pt1 | contig 93792 bp, 84 predicted proteins | sample Kivu_15m_20L_FD_129675 | JGI IMG/M metagenome (GOLD analysis project Ga0169931, IMG submission 129675) | Freshwater microbial communities from Lake Kivu, Western Province, Rwanda to study Microbial Dark Matter (Phase II) - Kivu_15m_20L... | ecosystem: Environmental > Aquatic > Freshwater > Lake...
GCAGAGAGGAAGGGATTCGAACCCTCGATACGCTTTTGGCGTATACACACTTTCCAGGCGTGCTCCTTCGACCACTCGGACACCTCTCTAAGGAGGTGCAAAGATAGTTATTGTGCAGTGATTTTAGCCCAATGGGATCCAAATTCCTCCAACAAAGATGTAGCCGGAAACTTCCATCACTTCTGTGCCGTTGATCAAAGTAGTGTTTAGCATATGCCTTTTTATTATTTATGTGCAAATTGACAATCCCATGTTATCAAATGATAACCATTTAATTACATAAACAAAAACGCCCGTGAAGTTGTTCACAGGCGTTTCACATTTTTATAAAATTATACTTATCTGCGGCAATGATGATGTCTGTAGCGCTTTATGGAATGTCTGTATTTTGGCCCATGATGAAACCCTTGACGGTATACAATTTTGTATCCCACTTGGATTTGTGGTTGCGATGAATGGGTCTATGCAGACCCCTTGTTCAAATAAACCCCGTGACAGGAATCTGCTTTCACAGCGATTTACCGCGTCACCGACTCCAAAGCACCCACCATGGATGGCCAACTAAACTGTTTTTTGAGCGCGTGGATGTTTATACGCATGTTTGCGAGCCTGTTTCCGACGAACATGGCCGCGATGGCCTCCGCCAACGACTCTGGGGTTGGTTCGCATACCCATCCCGCTTCCTGGTGAGGTACCAATTCGCTCAATCCACCCACATTGGTGATGATCATGGGTAGCTCGAAATGATACGCGATTTGTGAAACCCCACTTTGGGTTGCATTGCGATAGGGTTGAGCCACGAGTTCGCAAGCCGAGAAATAAAGCCTCACATCGTCGTTTGGAATGAATTTCGTGTGCAAAATCACCCGGTCAAACAATCCCTTCTGTGAAATGATCGCATTATACGGCGCTTCGTCTTCGTAGTATTCCCCCGCAACAATCAGTTTGACATCGCTCAAAGATGCTGGCAATAGGGCCATCGCTTCAAGCAATAAATCCAAACCTTTGTAATGACGGATGAATCCAAAAAACAAGATGTGCCTATTCGTTGGGTTTAGCCCCAAAGCCTCACAAGCCTTGATACGGTCTTCAACTGCCCCAAAATTGTCGTATAGCGGGTGCGCATGATAGGCCGACTTGGCCACAGGTTTGCGCAATGGGAATTGCTTTAAGTCGTCGAGCACCTTCCGACTCATTGCCACGGCACCATCTAACTCGGGTAGAAAATACTGGCTAAATGGGGTGTCGAAAAATCGTCGCTCATGGGGAATGATATTGTCGGTAATCGCTAAGATTTGGGTATGTCCGTTCGATTTTACCAGGCGGGCGAATGTGCCAAAACAAGGACCAAAAAAAGGCATCCAATAGCGAAAAATAATCACGTCGGGTTTGATGCGCTTGTATTTGATGCCGATGCGTAACCAATTGAGCGGGTTGACTGAGTTTAGTGCAATGTCGATGTTTAAATCGTTGGGCTTGGCATCGTCGCTAAACTGCGATTGCCCTGGAAACAGGAAATTGGGGTACTGCAGCGAAAAGGTGAGCAGGGTAACTTGGTTTTTTTGCTGTAGTTCGCGGGCCAATCGCTCATTGTATGTAGCCAATCCTCCACGCAGTGGGTGGGCGGGACCAACAATCACAATGTGCTTGCCTTCGAAATGCATCAATCGGTAGTTTCCTTGATGTTGTAATTGTTGCGCTCAGGGTTGGATCGACTCACCAATTCGCCGATAAAGCCCGCCAAGAAAAGTTGGGTGCCAATGATCATTGCAACCAAGCCAATGTAAAACAATGGATTGTCTGTAACCAAAGGGGCTCTGTGATTCTGAATTATATAAATGAGCTTGTCGATGAGAATCCAGCAAGCCGTAAAGGCGCCAACCAAAAAACTCAACACGCCGAGCAGTCCAAAAAAGTGCATGGGCTTTTTGCCGAATTTGCTCATGAAAAACAAACTCATCAAGTCCAAGAAGCCGTTTACGAAACGGTTCATGCCAAATTTGGTGTGACCGTATTTTCGCGCTTGGTGGACAACGACTTTTTCTCCAATTTTGGGGAAGCCCGCCCATTTGGCAATCACGGGGATGTAGCGGTGCATTTCGCCGTATACCTCAATGTTTTTGACCACTTCGTTGCGATAGGCCTTTAATCCACAGTTGAAATCATGTAATTCTAAGTCGCTGATTTTGCGCGTGGCCCAGTTGAACAATTTTGTCGGAATCGTTTTGCTCAAGGGGTCGTAGCGCTTCTTTTTCCAACCACTCACCACATGATAGCCCTCTTCGAGTATCATGTTACGCAACGACGGAATTTCATCTGGCGAATCTTGTAAATCTGCATCCATGGTGATGACCACTTCGCCTCGGGCTTCTGCAAATCCTACGTTGAGGGCAGCGCTTTTGCCGTAATTGGTGCGGAAACGAAACCCCCTAACATTGGGGTCTTGGTTCCTCAATCCCTGGATGATCTCCCAAGAGTTGTCTGAGCTGCCATCGTCGAGCAGCAGTACCTCGTACGACAAATTTTCTTGTTGGCAAACCCGAACAATCCAGGCGTGTAATTCTGGCAAGGATTCGGCTTCGTTGTACAAGGGGATAACGAGGGAGACGTTCAGCATGGGTGCAATTTAGTATAAAGCGTTGAAAATAGTGGTATTTCTGCCTGTGGGTGGCGATTAACGGTTTCCGAATCCGATGATTTCGCGGATTTCTCTGATGGTTTTTTGTGCAGAAGCACGGGCTTTTTCTGCGCCGTACATCGCGATTTCATTCAGTCGTTTTTCGTCGCCCAATGTGGCCTGTATTTTGTCGCGCAATGGCGCAATGAAGATTTCCATGTCGCTGGCCAATTGTTTTTTAAGGTCGCCATAGCGAATGGTGCCGGCTTTGTGCGCGTCATCGAAATATTGGATGGTGTCTGCGTTGCACACCAACGACATCAGGTCGAACAAGTTTTGTACTGGGGTAGATTTGGGTGAGCCGGGTTCGGTTGGACCGCTATCGCTCACTGCGCGCATGATTTTTTTGTTCAATACCGATGCGTCTTCGTCGAGGTAAATGGTATCGGCCTCTCCTGCGCTTTTGCTCATTTTTCCGCTGCCTGTTAGTCCGGGAACTTTCACCAAGTTTTGGTCAAAGGAAAAGGCTTGGGGCTCGGGGAAGTATTCTGTATTGTATAAGCGATTGAAACGGTTGGCAAAGGTGCGCGCCATTTCAAGGTGTTGCTCTTGGTCTTTTCCTACGGGTACTTTTACGCCGCGATGAAGCAGGATATCGGCCGCCATCAGTACTGGGTAAGTAAGCAGGCCCGCATTGATGTTGTTGGGTTGGGTGCGTGCTTTTTCTTTGAAGGAGGTGACGCGTTCGAGCTCGCCTAAATAGGCGTTCATGTTCAAGAATAAGTACAATTCCGCAGTTTCTGGAACATCGCTTTGATAGTAAACAGTACACTTTTCAGGGTCTAAACCCAAGGCAATGTATTCTGCCAAAACCCGCTTTACTGAGGCGTTTAGGTCGCCCGGGGTTGGATGTGTTGTAAGGCTGTGATAGTCTGCAATGAAAAAGTAGGAGTCGAACTGTTCCTGCAATTTCAAGAAGTTCTTGAATGCGCCAAAATAGTTGCCTAGGTGCAATTTTCCGGTGGGACGAATCCCGCTGACTACCACTTCTTTCATGGTTGCAAAATTAGGAAAATCGCGGGGGATTTGAATGAAATCGCGGTAAATGGCTGTGAATCGATAGTGGAATGCGCCGAAATTCGGACATCGCAAGGGAAAAAGAGGGATGTGGGCGTATTTTTGCGGCATGCCCAAGTTGATACAATTGAAATTCACGCCTGCAGAGATTGGGGATGAGGTTGGGGTGAATCGCAAATTTTGTCGGGAAGCGGGCTTGGTAGACGGAGTCGTTGTTTGGAAGAAAAAGAGTCTCGATGCGCGCGGCAGGCAGCCTTATTTTTTGGTTACGGCGGAGGTGTATACCCCTGGTGAGGAGCGGGTTGCGGATTTGGGGTTTCGGTTGCGAGATGTATCGAAGAGTAAAGAGATTCACATTGTAGGGGCAGGTCCGGCAGGATTGTTTTGCGCCTTGGAATTGATAGAGTTGGGTTTTAAGCCCATCGTTTTGGAGCGGGGGAAGGGTGTGAAGGAGCGTCGCAGAGATTTGGCGTTGATGAATCGGGAGAAGTTGGTAAATCCTGAGAGCAATTATTGTTTTGGGGAGGGTGGTGCAGGCACGTATTCGGATGGCAAATTGTACACGCGCAGCAACAAGCGGGGTCCTGTTCAGAAGGTGCTTCGTTGCTTGGTGGATCACGGAGCGCCGGAGGCGATTACGTATGAGGCGCATCCGCATATTGGTACAAATAAATTGCCGCAGTTGGTTGAGGGTTTGCGCAAGTCGATCCAAGACTGTGGTGGCGAGGTTCGGTTCAATAGTAGGGTCGATGAAATGGATGTTCAGGGCGGGGTTGTGAAGGCGTTGGTGCTGAGTGGGGGTGAGCGCATGGAGGTTTCGGCGGTAGTTTTGGCTACAGGACATTCGGCCAGAGATATTTTTGAGATGTTAGATTGGGCGGGGATAGCCATTGAGGCGAAGCCTTTTGCGATAGGGGTTCGGTTAGAGCATCCGCAATCGTTGATTGATCAAATTCAATATAAATGTGACGTTCGGGGCGATGGTTTGCCACCGTCGAGCTACAGTTTGGTGGAACAAATTCAGGGTAGGGGCGTGTTTTCGTTTTGCATGTGTCCGGGCGGAATCATTGCGCCGGCCGCTACCGCGGCCGAAGAGGTGGTGGTCAATGGGTGGAGTCCTAGCAAACGAAACGGGAAATTTGCCAACTCAGGCTATGTGGTAACGGTGGATGATCGGGATTTCGCGCCATTTGAAAAGTCTGGGGCTTTGCGGGCTTTGCGGTATCAGCAGCACTGGGAGCGGGCGGCTTACCAAATTTCGGGGAGTTTGAGTGCGCCGGCCCAGCGGATGGAGGATTTTATTCAGGGAAAGGTGAGTACAAATTTGCCTGAAAATAGCTATTTGCCTGGATTGGTGTCGAGTGCAATCGGGGAGGTGCTTGCGCCGGCGGTGCACAACAGAATTCGGGAGTCGCTTGTGGTTTTGGGTAAGAAAATGAAGGGTTTTCGCACGAATGAAGCCATTTTGGTGGGGGTGGAATCCAGAACATCATCGCCGTTGCGAATTCCCAGACTGTCTGATAGTTTGCAACACACGGAGGTGACAAATTTATTTCCTTGCGGTGAAGGTGCGGGCTATGCAGGGGGGATTATGAGTGCGGCATTGGATGGGATGCGTGTGGCCAATGCGGTGGTTGAGACAAAGTAGCCACCACTGAAACTTTCGGTGCAAACATCACAGTAAACGTGATGAGCATTGAGGGCAAGATGGTGAGCACTAAGACTGTAGCCAACGAAGGTGTGATGGTATTGAACACCGACGGATTGAGCAACGGTGTTTACTTGGTACAGGTTATGTCAGGCGACAAACAAGTAACCAAGAAGATTACCGTTCAGAAATAATCGAAACTGTTGATTGATTGTATCAATCAACGGGATGTGAATCATACGGTAAACAGCGAGGGCGCCCATGGGCGCCCTCGCTGTTTTTTGGTTCTTAAACCCGTTTGTTTTGGGTGTTAATGTGGAAAGATCTGAGATGTGATTGAATTATTGTTTTTTGATGTTTTGGTGTGATTCATTATGGAAATTAATAATAATTATGATAAATATTGTATATTGCACCTTAAAATATCATACCATATGAAACAAAATTACTTTCGTTTAATGCAAAACTGCAAGCACATTGCCCTGAAAGTTTTCCTGGCAATTGGATCGGTGGGGACCGTTTCTGCGCAGTTGAGCGGTTCGTACACCATTGACCCGTCGGCCGCATCATCCTCTTCAAACTACACTTCATTGGCTGCTTTTGTGACTGCACTAAACAGCAGTGGCGTGAGCGGCGCCGTTACGGCAACTGTAAAAGGTAGTGAGAACGTTACCAACAACATTACATTCGGAAATATTTCGGGTGTGTCCTCGACCAACACCATCACCATTGATGGAGGAGGGTTTACTTACAAGAGTTCTGTGGCGAATGTGATGGGTGGTTCTGCTACCGCAAACAACGCTGAGGTTATTCGTTTTTCGGGTACAGACTACGTAACCATCAAAAATTACATTGTTGAAAACACTAACACCTCTACCAACGGCCGGATTATTCGTTTCGAAGCGGATGCCAACGGAAATAGTAGTGATTACAACAATATTTTGAATTGTACATTGCAATTTTCAGGACGTACTTCTGGATCTACTTCGGCAGGTGCTTATGTGGTTTTTGGTAATTCATTGTCTGCTACCATCACATCACCGTCGTTTAACATGGGTAGATATACCGTAATCAAGGGTAACTTGATGCGCACCACGAATTCAAACAGTCCAGGTCCGGCATTCGGAATTTGTGAAAACGAACCCAGTTCAACCTATTCGGGCACAGTAACTGGTAACGAATTCGTTGGCAATACCATTCAGAATTTTTATTACTATGGCGTTTACATGCGTTACACGCATGGCAATAAAGTGGAAGGAAACGACATTTCTCGTGCGAATTCCACATCTAACAATGCCTTTTCTTCCTTGTTTGGGGTGTATTCATTCCATGGATATGCGCTTTCTGTTGTGAAGAACCGTATTCACGATTTGCCATTTGCCGGTGCAAGCTCTACTTCAGGTTCTAATTACATTTATGGTATTTCGATGAACTGGTCATACAACAGTTCTACCCAGAATTCCATTGTTGCTTCAAACAGAATCGACAACAACAAATGTTACTTCTATTTCTACGGTATCAACTTAAGTCGCAATTCTTCGATGGAGGTTTCAAACAATACAATTGCAAACAATTATAATTATTTGTACTACTTCTATGCATTGAACGCGAGTTATAACGACAATGCCAAATACTTGAACAACCGTATCGACAGTAACGAAAACGGCGGGTATTATTTCTACGGGATGCAAATCGCATACCCTACGGGTACCAACAACCAATGTAACGACAACCGCATTAGCTACAACAAAAACAACAACAGCGGATCAGGTTATGGCATGTACGGTATTTATATGTACAATTACAGCGGGAATTCTAACTGGAGTATCGACCGCAATGCCATCACCTACAACGAAGCATTGGGCTATACGTATAGCTCATTCTACGGAATCTATATGTACTACTATATCAGTGGTACGGCGTCATCAAACTTGATTGCACAAAACGCCATGAATGGTTATGACTACTGTGTATATTTCTACACGCCATCAGCCGCTTATAAAAAGAGCTTCTATCAGAATACCATTCAAATGAGCAATTCGCGCTCAAGTTATGCGTATTCAGACCACAACGGTTTCTATGGTGGTAACTACGGTGGAACAGAATTAATTGGAAACATTATCATGTTGACCAACTCGTATTCTTGCTCACAGATGTACATCTATGGTCAGGCTACTGGTTTGGTTATCGACAACAACTCCTATTTTGATACTTCGAACTCTGACAACTATTGGTATAACCCCAACGGTTCAGGGTCGAACTTTGGTGCATGGATGAATACGAGCTTGCCAGGAAAAGGTGAGAAGTTTTTGAACCATCGCTTCAGAGATATGAGTAAATTGGATTACCGTTCAGACGCTTTCGAGAACCAAAACAACGTTACTGAAAACAGTGTGGTTCCGAATGATATCAACTTGCAGACCCGCAATTTGGTGAAGAACGACCGTGGTGCCATGGAAAGCTTCATGGACTTGGAATTGGTTCGCTCAGCGATAAGTTTGCCAGCAGTGATTTGCTCGGGTTATGAAACCTCTGGTAAGTTGACCATCAAAAACAAATACATTGATACAGCTTACAACTTTAACATTGCTTACAGCATCAATGGCGCAAAGCCAGTAACCGCTTTGGTAACCAACAAGATTTTGGCAGGTGATACGGCTGTAGTTTCTTTCACGACCAATATTCGTTTCGATGCCCCCGGTGATGCTTTGTTGAAAGTGTTTATCCAGTTGCCCGACGATAACAGGTCGAATGACACATTGACCTACAAAACCAAAGTGTTACCTTCACCTGGTGGAAGTGTATGGTCTTACAGCACAAAATCAACCAAAGCCCTCTATCAATATGGCAAAGCGTTCGATGTAACCATCGCCAACGAGCCTGTGATTTATGATTTTACCGCACCCCGTGCTTACACCAACGGTGGTTATGGAACAGACTGGACAGCCTCTAGTTATGTATTGACTGATGGAGGTCGCACAATCTCTGGTTCCTCTGTGGTGGATGCTTCATCATCTGCAAACGCTGAATTGACCTTCAAAACCTCGGATTCTACCTTGGAAGATAGCTTCGTTACCGTTTGCATGAAGTTTACCGATTTGAACAATGGCTGCGATACCACCATCAAACGTCGAGTGTTGATTTACCCGAGTGTGAAGCCCAATTTTGTTGTTCCTGCCAAGATTTGTGATGGTGATGCGATTTTGTTTGAGAACCGTAGCACGGTGAAGTCGGGTTCTATGGAATTCTTCTGGGATTTCGGAACAGGTGTAGCTGCTGATACGTCTAATGCTCCCGAGCCTGTATTCCAGTTTTCAAAATCAGGCAAATACAAAGTGACCTTGACGGCGAAAACAATGCCCTATGGATTTGTATTTAGCAAAACCATTGATGTAGATGTGAACGCTATTCCTACTATTGCTTTTGACAAAGCCAACGCTTGTTTGGGTCAAGACTTGGTATTTACCAACAAAACCACGCCATTGACAGCAAAAATGTCATGGGATTTCGGAAATGGTGCAACTGCAACCACCACGGATGCAAAATACAAATACAGCAAAGCGGGTACTTACTTGGTGACCTTGAGTGCGGATTTGAATGGTTGCGTAGCCAAATTGACACAAAAAGTCTATCAGTTTGAAAAGCCCGTGGCCAAATTTACATTGGCGAGTGGAACTTGCGACAACGACGAGTTTGCCTTTACCAACCAATCAACCATTGGAAGTGGGTTGTTGGGAACCAAATGGAATTTTGATGACAATGGAAGCGTAAGCACTGATTTCAGCCCTGTTTACGAGTTTTCAAAGCCTGGCAAGAAAAATGTTAAGGTAGTTGCTTCTTCAGAATTTGGATGTTTGGATTCGATGATCAAAGAGATCGAAGTTCGTGAATCACCCAAAGCAGGCTTCACCAATACCCCAGCATGTTCATTGACCCCAACTGTGTTCACCAACACCACTGCAGATGTAGCGGGTGCGGTAGCCAACTACAACTGGAGCTTCGGTGATGGCACAACGAGTAAGACCAAATCTCCTTCTAAGAACTGGAGCAACTTGGGTCCAAAGAAAGTGACCTTGGTGGTGACATTAGACAATGGTTGTAAGGCAGAGGTAACCAAAGATTTGAATGTGTTGACACAGCCCAAAGCGAACTTTACTGCTACGGATGTTTGCGCGGGCGACCAAGTTGTATTTGTTAACAACACCACTTGGCCACAAGGCGACATTACATACAACTGGGATTTCGGAGACAATACGTACTCAACCAGCAGTGATCCTTCAAAATTGTACAACATCGTGCAGACTACCAGCTACAACGTAACGCTTTATGCCTACATCGCCGGTGGATGTGCGGATTCAATTACCCAACGTGTGACCATCAACGAAGCGCCTCGTACTTGTGACTTCCAGTCTAGTCCTGATTATGCGCACAGCTTCTACGGTATCCGTGTTGAGCCTGTGAATGGTTCAGGTGTTGCTGGCGGACAGAACAACGTAGATTACACTTGGATTTTTGGTACAGGTGGTACTTTGAAATCTAAAGATGTAAACGCTGGAGTAAGTTTTGACTTGCAGTTCGATGGTGAATATGAAGTGACCATGAAGGCGGTTGTACGTCAGACTGGCTGCGAATGCTCAAAAACCAAAAAGGTTGTGATGAACCGCGCAGCGGTGAAAGATTTGCAATCGGTAGGTGTAGCGGTTTATCCTAACCCAACAGCTGGCGACATCAAAGTGGCCACCACTGAAACTTTCGGTGCAAACATCACAGTAAACGTGATGAGCATTGAAGGCAAGATGGTGAGCACTAAGACCGTAGCCAACGAAGGTGTGATGGTATTGAACACCGACGGATTGAGCAACGGAGTTTACTTGGTGCAGGTTATGTCAGGCGACAAACAAGTAACCAAGAAGATTACTGTACAGAAGTAATCGTCATAAATTTCAAATAACAAAAAAGGCGCCTTTTGGGCGCCTTTTTTGTTTAGTATAGTTCAATTTCAATTTCCAGAGACGAATCTCAGTGATGTGAAGTTTTCCGTTGACGGTAAAGGTTAAATTTATTTCAAATAGCGCTGTTTTAGCAAGCTGCAGATTTTGTATCGCTCGTCGTGGGTGTCCTGATACATCGCCTCCAAAGTTTCGTAAACATCGGATAATCCAATTTTTTCGCACCATTCAAAAGGTCCCATGGGGTAGTTGGTGCCCAATTTCATGGCTTGGTCGATATCACTCTCGGTTGCCGTGCCCTCTTGGACTGTGTAAAATGCCTCGTTAATGATCATGCACACAACCCGTGGGGTAATCATGCCAACGCGGCTATTTACGCATTCAGTTTCTGTATATCCCAAATGGGTAGCGACTGTTGCGACGGTCTGCGCAGGGATGTTCATCGGGTTGCTAAATTCCAATAGATTGCGTTCAATGAATGTACACAAATTGTTGATGCCAATGCATTGCATGCCGCTATTCAATGCCGATTCAAGGCGATGCCCGTGTTTGTAAAACGCCCCTTCAAGATTGCATTTTACCGCGCCCAATACAAATAGGGTTTTTTTGTTTTGCTGGTACGTTGTGATGCGTTCTGTGTGGTTGTCGAAATCCAAATCAATGAATACGTCAAAATCTTCGTGGGCTGTGTTATCTTGCACCCATGAAACGGGCATTGATGGGGATTGCTTATGCATCCAAGCGTTTTGCTTTGCTGGGCTTGCCAATATTCCTATTTTCATGCAATTACAAAATTACATCAAACAACATGCGACACATCATTTATTCTGAAAATGCTCCAAAACCCATCGGGCCTTATAGTCAAGCCGTTCAGGCAGCCAATACCTATTACTTCTCAGGACAAATTGGCCTAGATCCCAAAACGGGTAATTTTGATAGCGAAACCGATGTTGAGGTTCAAACAAAACGCGTGATGTCGAACATTGGAGCGCTGCTGGCCACTGCGGGGTTGGATTGGAATCATGTGGTGAAATCGTCGATCTTTTTGAAGGATATGAATGATTTTCCGAAGGTGAATGCCATTTATGGTGGTGTTTTTACTGAGGGGAATTATCCAGCGCGGGAGACGGTTCAGGTATCTCGCTTACCCAAGGATGCCTTGGTTGAGATTTCGGTGATTTGTGTGAAATGATTGGGCTGAACCAACTATAACTTGGTGTTGCAATTGCCATCGGTTTAGTTTTTTACCCAAGTTTGGGCATGCCGTTGGCCATCGGCGAAATGTAGGTTCAATTGATAACATCCAGCGGGGACATCGTTCGTTTGAATGAGCGTTCCGGAAAGTTGATGGTCGTACAATGGCGTTCCACTCTTTACCTTTCTTCCAGATGCGTCGAAGAGGTCGTAGGTCACGCAGGGGTTTTGCGATTCAAGCCACAGTTGATTCCCTGTGCCGGGATTGGGGTATACCTTTACCAAGGACTTTTTGAGCAATTTTGAACCAGAAATGTTTTTCAGGGGCGTGAAATCCACGATTTTAAATTCATCCCCGGGAACGAATCCCGCCACCCAGAAATAGACCAACATCATTTCGTCTTTTGTGCCCTCACCCGCAGAGACTGCCAATGGTGGACTGTTGGGGTTGTTGGGGTTTTGGGCGGTGTTATCGTAGAGGCCTTCGCCCCAAATGGTGCTGCCTTTGGCAAAAATCAGGGGCTGTCGCATGATGTAGGTCCGTTGCCAGTGAAAGTCCCAGTTGGGTATATTCACGATGGGTGTGGTATCGGTGCCATTTACATTGAATGCTTTGATGCTTTTGCCAACCAAGTGCATGTGCGGGGCAACAGCAAAAACAGAAATCGTATTGTTTAGTCCGAATTTTGAGGTGAACGTCTTGGTCTGGTCGGCCGGAATGTACAGGGGCCCATTTTGCAGGGATTGCGTATGGTTTACCGCCGGAGCGATGATCATGTTTCGCAATGTTTCAGTGGTGGTTTTTAGCAGGACGCGTGTGCTATCCACTTCGTTTTGAACGTAGCTAGGGTAGTGGATTTGAAGAATTACACTGCCATTCTTAAGCAATTTGGCACCGAGGCCATCGGGAAATTGGTAGGGCTCTTGACCGGGTACGTATACGCCAATGAGTTGTGAGGTTGGGGATCCTGTGCCGCCGAAGGAGAGATAGCCGGGTTTTGAATCGGCCTGGTCCAATTTTGCCGGTATGCTGCTGGTGTCGTAAAATACCAATACATGGTGTACAACTTTGCGATTGCCGGGTACCACTTCGATGGCGGTAAGATATTGGTCGGTATTGAGTCCTGCCGGAAGCACAAAGCAGCGGTATTCGTCGCTGGTGGTGTTCACGGTATAATTGGGCATCTTGAGGTTTACGGTGGGTTGGGTGAGGGTTGCGCCAACTTTGGGTTTGGGGTCTGCAGGGGCTTTGCTCAAGTCTCCTTCAGGCGTTCCATTGCTTGCCCATTGGTTGATTTGTTCGATTTCTTCTGTGCTGAGGATCCGTTCATGGGCGTATCTGCGGTATTTGGGGTCGGCCGGCCAAGGGGGCATGGTGCGACTTTTGGTGGATGCCGCAATGCTGCTGGCATAGTTTTTTGCTTTGTTGTATCCTACTAAGGAGAATGGAGCGATTCCACCGTCGATATGACATTGTGTGCAGTTTTCGTAGAGGATGGGGGCGATGTTTTCCGACCATGTTGCGGTTTGAGCCCATGAATTTGAATGTCCGAAACAGAAGCTTATCGCAAAGAAAAATAAATGGACATTGGGCCGACGAAATGGGTTTTGTGCTTTGGGCATCTTTGGTACGATTGAATTTGCAAGATAGACGATAAAATGGCGAAAAGGTTTAATTTTGTGCAAAGCCATTATGGAAGACAATCAAGAACAGGGTCCAGGATTGGACATCGAACTTACCGAGGAAATCGCGGAAGGTATTTATAGCAATTTTGCCATTATCACCCATTCTCAAACGGAGTTTATTGTGGATTTTGTGCGCATGATGCCCGGGATTCCGAAGGGGAAAGTCAAAAGTCGCATCATTTTAGCGCCACAACATGCCAAGCGTTTGGTGATGGCTTTGAGCGATAATTTGGGTCGATACGAGGATCATTTTGGCGAAATTTCATTGGAGGAGGGCAATGGTTTGCCGCCGCATACGGTTCCCTTTGGGTTTGGTGGTCCTACGGGGCAAGCATAATAGTTTTGTGGATTTAAATAAGATTACAATGAATAGTATGGATAATACAATCAAAGAGAGACTTTTGGCTGCGTATGCGGCTCAACAGAGCAGAACTTATTATGCGGCGTGGCCAGAATCGCCCCGTGCGTATGCAGAGGATGGCATGGCGAAGGGATTGACTGCGTTCCAGTCTTTATTGACACAGAATTTTACGGCATTGTCGCAAACTGGCAGCGATGGCTGGGTAGGTGAAGAGGTGAGTCCTTATATGATGACCGGATTGGGCATTCAGTATCCTAAGTTTTCCGCGGCTACCTTGATTCAACAAGCCAAGGATGCGCAGCAAGTGTGGGGAAAGGCTTCAGCTGATCAGCGTGCGGCAGTTTTGTTGGATGCCTTGGATCGCGTGGCTGTGAAGTTTTTTGATATTGCCTATGCCACGATGCACACGACTGGACAGAGTTTTATGATGAGTTTTCAGGCAAGCGGGCCGCATGCAAACGACAGGGCGATGGAGGTATTGTCGATGGCTTATCATGAGTTGAATCGTTTTCCTGCAGCAGTTGACTGGGTGAAGAACATGGGTAAGTTTGATTTGCAGTTGAAGAAGAATTACAAAGCGGTGCCGAAAGGCATTGCATTGGTGATTGGATGTTCAACATTTCCCACATGGAACACGGTGCCTGGTTTGTTTGGTAGTTTGATGACGGGCAATGCTAGCATCGTAAAGCCACATCCTAAGAGTGTGTTGCCAATCGCCATGGTGGTTGCCGAAATGCAAGCGGCCCTGCGGGCCGCGCGTTACCCCGAAACGGTGGTGCAGTTGGGTGTGGATACCTTGGCCAATCCCATCACCAAAGAATTAGCCGAAAACGAGGCGGTGAAACTGATTGATTATACCGGAGGTTCTGCCTTCGGCGATTATATAGAAACTTTGTCTGGTAAAACGGTATTTACCGAAAAGGCCGGTGTAAACTCCGTGATTTTGCAAGGGGCTACAGATCCAACAGCCGTGTTTGGGAATTTGGCCTTTGCATCAAGTTTGTATAGCGGTCAAATGTGTACAGCGCCACAGAATGTGTTTGTGTCTGCCGATGGAATCGAAACTGCCGAAGGTAAAATGAGCTTCGATGATGTAGTTGTTGGCATCGCTCAGGCGGTGAAAGGGTTGGCTGAAAATCCCAAAATGGGTGCGGGTACGTTGGGTGCCATTCAGAATGACATCACCACCCAGCGGGTAAAGTCCGTAGAAGCAGCGGCAGGTAGTTCAGTGGTATTGGCTTCAATGGCCATTGAGAACCCTGAGTTCCCCGATGCCCGGACGGCTTCCCCTGCGGTTATCGCCGTGGATGCAGCTGACATTGCGCAATGGAAGCATGAGTGTTTTGGTCCGATCGTTTTTGTAGTGAAAACTAACAGCCACGACCATAGTTTGGCCTTGGCCAAAGAGTGTGCGGCGAGTTTGGGTGCGATTACTTGCTCTTGTTACAGCAACGATGAATCATTCATGACAAAAGTAGAAGACGAAATGAATGCGTCATTTACGCCTGTGAGTTTCAACTTTGGCGGCGCCGCTTTTGTGAATCAGCATGCTGCGTTTAGTGATTTCCATGTGACAGGCGGTAACCCCAGCGGTAATGCGTCATTCACAGATGCACAATATGTGAACCGCCGTTTTGTTTGGGTGGGTAACCGACGTATGGCGTAATCACTTCGCAAAGTTAATTTGATACAAACAAAGAGGGGGCCGCGCAGCGGCCCCCTCTTTGTTTGTATCTACATCGATTGAATCATCGAGTAGAATGAATGATGGAAGTTGAAAAACGTGCTTATTAGAGCATCAATTGTGTAAGTGGTGGCAGTTGAATCTGCTTGTGCTACTGAATCTGCCCCTGAAGCCTCAGTGGCGTTGCTGCTGTAAGAGCCCATTACCAGGGCAATTGCTGCAATTCCGGTGCAAAATATATTGTTTTTTATGTTTATTTGTTATAATAAATGTATGGCCAAATTTTCTTTCGTCAATACTTCTTGTGAAAAAAATTGGTAAACGGACGATTATTTTTCTGCTTTCCAGATAATCTCTGTCCCGCCATTTTTATGATCCAAAAACCGAGCAAGTGTAAACAAGTAATCGCTGAGACGGTTTAAGTATTTCACCACAAAACTGGGAACATCTTCAATGTCGCGCAGATGAACCACCAAACGTTCTGCCCGTCTACAAACACATCTTGCAACATGTGCCTGGGCTCCCTGCACAGACCCTCCAGGTAAAATGAAATTTTTCAACTCAGGCAAATCGGCAGTGAGGCGATCGATTTCCGTTTCCAACCGACCAATTTTCTCTTCTCCCAGTGCGGGCAATGAAATATTTGAACCCGCTGCAGACGCCAAAAATGATCCAATGGTAAAGAGGTCGTTCTGAACCTCTGCCAGCAAAATCTCCTCTTGTTCGCCTTTTACATGGCAACGAATCATCCCGATGTGACTGTTGAGTTCATCCACAGTGCCATAACTCTCTACCCGGATATGATGCTTTGATACGCGTTCTCCGCCAATGAATCCTGTCTTTCCGTCGTCTCCGGCCTTGGTGTAAATCTTGAATCCCATGCTTGTGATAAAGGTACAAAGTTACCGTCCTTTTGTTTGGTTCAAGCAGGTTGAAAATTGGAAAATTGTATGACCCACGATTCAGTGCCCTGCGGAAAATTTATCGCAAGTTATTTTCGCTCAAAGCGCGAAAAGTGCTTTTGGCATTGGCATTCTCGTAGATGACTTGGTAAACAGCATCGGCGATAGGCAATGTCAATGCGCGTTTGCTGCTCTTTGCATAGACCAACTTTGAAGCGTAGTAACCTTCTGCCACCATGTTCATTTCCAGTTGTGCGGCCTTTACTGAGTAACCTTTCCCCAACATGTTACCGAACGTTCGGTTTCTGCTAAACTGAGAGTAACAAGTCACCAATAAATCACCGAGATAGGCTGCTTCATTCACGTCTCGCTCCGCATTGGGGTCTATGGCATTGAGGAAAGCCTCCATTTCTCTAATGGCACAACTCGTATACAATGCCAAAAAATTGTCGCCGTAGCCCAACCCATGGGCAATACCAGCCCCAATGGCATAGATGTTCTTCATTACTGCGGCATATTCAGCGCCCATCAAATCTTCACTGCATTTTACTTTGATGTACTGTCCCACCAACTGCTGTTTAATGGTTTCAGCAACGTCCAGTCGGTTGGCGGCAACGGTGAGGTAAGATAGTTTTTCGGCAGCGACTTCTTCGGCGTGACAAGGTCCCGTGATCATGGCAATTTGGTCTGAAGGAATGTGATGGTGCACCTCCAAGTATTTGGCCATCACCAATTGCGTATTGGGTTCAATGCCCTTAATTGCTGACACATACGTATGACCTATCGGTAACGTAATGCCTTGCAGTCCTTGGTGTAAAAAAGCCGAGGGGATTGCCAAAATTATGGTTTCGCAAGTGTTGACCAACTCTTGCAAATCGTTACAAATGGTTACCCAGTTGGGATGAACCTCAACACTGGATAAGTAATCGGGATTGTGCAAATATTCCTGAATGTATGTCGCCTTTTCAGGATTGCGAATCCACCATTTAACGGGACGACCCCCATCGGATATCATTTTCATCAAAGCCGTGGCCCAACTGCCACTACCAACGATCCCGATGGGCGATTGTCTTGCTGTCATTCTGTTTATTTAATGATTTGATTTGCGTGGTTTTTGGTGTCAACCTTCTCAATGATCTCTGCCAAATTTCCAGCTTCGTTTATAACGAAGGTAGTGCGGGCAATGCCCATGTATTTTCTGCCATACATGCTCTTCTCTACCCAAACGCCATAGGCCAAGGCCACGGCGTTGTCGGTATCGGCCAATAAATCAAAAGGCAGATTGTACTTGTCGATGAACTTTTGGTGTTTGGCTTCGGTATCGGGACTTACACCCAATATGGCGTAGCCTTGCGACAATAAAGCCTCATAATTGTCACGCAAACTGCAGGCTTCTGCTGTACAGCCGGGAGTATCGTCTTTGGGATAGAAGTATAACACCAATTTTTTTCCGGTGTAATGATTCAAAATGATTGTTTCTCCACGTTGGTTGTTGGCAGAGAAGGCAGGGGCGGGTGTTCCAATGGTCAAATTCATGATGGTGTAACAATTAATCGTTAAAAGCGTTTGTTGGATGCAAAGCTCGCCGCTTAATGGTTGCGAATTTCGCTAAACTCCACAGACTATTTACAATTTTTCGAAAACGAATTCCGTCATTCTGCGATACAGGTGATAACTCGCCGCGCGATCTCCAATGCCGTGGTTGCGGTTTGGATACACTTCACTGTCGTATCGAACCCCCGATTTGATCATGGAATTGATCATCTCCGCAGAGTTCTGCCAATGAACATTGTCGTCTCCGGTACCATGTACCAACAAATAATTGCCTTTGATACCGTCGGTAAAATTCAACGGTGAATTGTCCTCGTATCCACGTGGATTATCGATGGGTCTGCGCAGGTATCGCTCTGTGTAAATGTTGTCATAAAACTTCCAGTGGGTTACCGGTGCAACGGCTACCGCAGCTTTGAATACATCGCCATGTTTGGTGATGGCAGAACTGCTCATGTATCCGCCGAAACTCCAACCCCAAATGCCGATTCTGTTGGCATCAACGGTTGGGGTTAATGCCATTTGCTGCGCAGAATAGGCGTGGTCATTGCTCTCCAACTTGCCCAATTGTAAGTAGGTCGATTTTTTGAAAATGGCCCCTTTTCTGCCCGAGCCTCGGTTGTCAACCACCGTGATTAAATAACCTTTAGACGCCAGAAACTGATGGTAAAAGAAGTTGCGACTGCCAAATTGATTTCGCACTTGATTGCTACCAGGTCCGCCATAAACAAACATCATCACGGGGTATTTTTGTGAGGGGTTGTAGTTTGGGGGATAGATCGTGTACGAAATTTGTTTCGATAATAATTGTTTGTGCAAATCGTATTGTTTAGCTGCCGTTGCCGCGTCCCAGCGGTTGACTTTCGCTAGGTGCCAAAATTCCGTTTCCCAAAATCCTTTGGCGGTAGTGTCGGTGGCGTATTCGCCAAATTTCACCCATCCCAACTGCAAAGAAGCCATTTTTTCTGTCCACGCGGCATTCAATTCCACGTCTTTGCTCCATTTCCCATCCATGTGTTTGATGCGATGTTCCACTACCGGCATATGGGAGTTGTTGCTGCGCGATTCCGTGTAGTATAGGGCATTTGGACCCAAATTTACGTTGTAGTTGTAGCCAGGTTCTGTGAGGCGCTTTTTGCCTTTGCCGTTGAGGCCGATGCAATAAACATGGTCTTCCAAAACCGATTGTTCGCTGCTGCTGTATACGATACTTTTGGTTGCATCAACATAGCCCAAGAATCGAATCACATCGAAATTTCCCGCAGTAATCGCTTTGGAGTATCGCTGGGTAGCCGCACAGTTGGGGGATACGATGCCTTTTATTATGCAGTCGCTGTAGTCCTGTAAATACAAATGGTTGAAGCCCGATTTCTCACTGCTGTAAATGAATTTGGTGCTGTTGGGGATGAATGTGAGGTTGTCGGTGATTTCCACATAGGCCGAATCTACCTCCTCAAGGATCAATCCACAGTCGCCACTCATTGGATTACAGAACAACAGTTCCCAATGGTTTTGCCAACGGTTCAGTCGCTGAATGCTCAAAAACTGATCGGTTTGGGTCCATTGGATGCGCGGTAGATACTGATCCTGCTCACTGTGTGTATTGGCAATGCGCGTTTGCTTGCTGTTGAGTTCGTAAATATGCACATCTACTTTGGCGTTGTCTTCGCCGGCCTTGGGGTATTTCCAATGGGTTTGCGATGGGTAAAGCTCTTTGTTGTTGAACATGTCCATCGAGAACTCCTTCACTTTGCTCTCATCGAAGTGATAAAAAGCGAGGAAGCTGCCACTGGGCGACCAGCGCATGCCATTGTCCATGGTAAATTCCTCTTCATATACCCAATCCACGGCGCCATTGATGATCTTGTTTTCAGCACCATCGGTGGTGATTTGAGTTTCTATGCCGGCAATCAAATCATAGATGAAAACATTGTTTTCTTTTACGTAGGCCACGCGTTTACTGTCGGGCGATAGCGTAGGATAACGCATACGTCCGGGTATGTAGTTGATTTTATGTGATTGCAAATCAACAACATAGCATTTTGCGGTGAACGAATGTCGATACACTTGTTGTTTCTCGTACTGTACCACCATAAATTTCTCATCGCTGCTTATTTCATAGCTGCCTTGGGGTGTGATTTCTGGGAACCATTTGCTATCGAACAATGTAGCCGTGGTGGCGTATTTGCCTTCGATGTCTTTCTTAACCAGCGACCAATGAAGGGGTGTATTGGGTTTTGATTTGTCGACTTCTTGCTGAACAAATTCTAAAAAGTGCTTTCCATCGGGTGCAAACTCCCCAAAATTTGCGGGCTTGGGGTAGAGGGTTGGGTCGCGAAAAATGCGCTCGAGGGTAAGTTGGGCACTCTCTTCCAACGCAGGCATGGCTTGCGATCGGTTTGAAATTGTCGATGGGCCTTGGGCATGGGCATTCAAAGAAAACGAGCCCAAAATTGCGGGAAGTACTAATTTGAAAGACAATTTCATCATTACTTGATGCGTTTAAGTTGCGCGGCGGCTCTAGGAGACACAATCAAAGGCACCAATTCAGTGCTCACCATGGATCCATCGAGGCCAAACCATTTTTCGGGTTTACCTGAGAAATACCGAACAGCATTGTAAATCTTCATCACTGTATGCTCAAAGATGGGTAGGTCATTTTCCTGACTCATCTCTTCTTCAACCAAGACGTATCTAAAATCACCGATGGATTTTTTGTCTACGTAAGCATGATAATGAGGATCTAAATCGATTTCCTTGTTTTCAACCAATTCGCGAATCACTGCCTTTAAATAGATGCTAATTTTTTGTTGCACCCTGAACCCAAGTCTAAATTGTACCTTGTAGATATCATTCTTTTCAATCGTTAAGACCTTGTACTCCATGGTGTATGGCTCGTCGGTTACCTCGATGTTGATAAACCAGTAAAAATCGGCGCGTTTCGGTCTTTTGTGCAGGATGCTATACAAAATGGGTGACTCAACCATTGCGGGTTCTTTTACCTTTGACATGTACACCAAGTGTGTGGCATATTTAGGCAAAGTGGTGTCGCGACTTAATGCACGTAGTTTGTCTCTAAAATTATGTAGATCCTCCCGTTCAATGACGTCATTTTTAATTTTACCTCCGCGCAGTGAAGAATACATGACTACGATGTAAAGGGCTCCAATGAGAACGGTAAAGAAACCGCCTTCAGAGAATTTGGATAGGTTGGCAATCAAGAATACACTCTCGATGAAGAAGAACAAAGCCATGATGGGGTATACAAACGTCTTTTTGTATCGCTTGAACTTCATGAAATACGCCAACAGAATGCTTGTCATCAACATGTCGACGGTAATCGCAAGACCGTATGCCGCTTCCATTTTTTCGGCTTCTTGGAAAAATAATACCACGGTGATACATCCGATTAGCAAAAAGGAGTTAATTACGGGAATATAGATTTGACCTTTAATATCGCTTGGGTATTTGACAGTGAATTTGGGAAAGAAGTGTAATCGAATGGCTTCGGAAACCAACGTAAATGCACCTGTAATCAGCGCCTGGCTCGCAATGATGGTTGCCATCGCGGCGATTCCAATACCAACGGGCAAGAACCATTCAGGCATCAATGCATAAAATGGTCGTTGATCGCCCAAAAGTTTGCCTTCTTGTCCTAATAACCATGCACCTTGTCCGAAATAGTTAAGGACCAATGCCAATTTGACGAATGTCCAAGAAACACGGATGTTCTTACGGCCACAGTGCCCCATATCGCTGTACAGAGCTTCTGCTCCTGTCGTGCATAGGAATACAGCACCGAGAATTAGAAAGAAATCATATTGGCTGTAAATCAACAATGATACAGCGTATGTGGGTGAAAGGGCTTTGAGAATTTCTGGGTGTTTAAGGATGTTGGTAAATCCCAAAACTGCTAGCATACAGAACCAAACGAGCATGATCGGACCAAAAGATTTCCCGACGAAACTTGTACCCGCTCTTTGAATCATGAATAAGCCAATCAAAATGCTGATCACAATGGGCACTGTGTTTAGGTCTTCAAGGCCATCGATCAATTTTAGTCCTTCGATGGCGGAGGATACTGAAAGCGGTGGTGTAATAATTCCATCGGCCAGCAACATGGCTCCGCCAATCACTGTGCCGATAATCAACTGCGGATAACGCCTTTTGAGCAGGTTATACAAAGAGAAGATTCCACCCTCTCCTTTGTTGTCGGCTCGCAACACCAATATGATATATTTGACAGTTGTTTGGATGGTAAGCGTCCAGAAGACCAAGCTTAAACTGCCGTAAATGAGTTCCTTGGTGATTACGTTTTCACCCATGATGGCACTCATAACATACAGGGGAGAGGTTCCGATGTCGCCAAAAATGATGCCCAAGGTAATGAGAAGGCCAGCACCGGTGACCTTATTGATGTGAGAGTGGCTCATGAATAATTTGTGGGAGCGAATTTAAGGAGGAATTGCCTACGTGGATAAGAAATCTATCCATGTGTTCATTTTGTGAATAAGTGTGGATTGTGTGGTTTTTTGGGCGTTGAGGGCTGTGGATGGCGTGGTATAAATTGATGCATATAAATGTATGATTGACACTTAAAATGTGAGAACTTTGTGGAGTCGAAAAACACGCCAATCACACATGTCAAAAAAATCTTCAAACAGTTCCGCTTCCGTGAATGATTTCGCCGTTGGTCACGAAGGCATCAGTACATTTTATGCCGATTTGGTATTTGGTCCGAAAGCCCAGTCCCAGTATTTGTCTGCGGCTGCTCAGCAGTCGATTGCACAAGCCGCTAGCCATGGTCAGCCTATCTCCCGCGAAACCGCCGATGAGGTGGCTGCTGGCATGCAGGCTTGGGCTCTGGATTTGGGCGCAACACACTACACCCACTGGTTTCAACCCTTGCGAGGCACTACAGCAGAAAAGCACGATAGCTTTTTCGAGCCTACCGGTGTAGATACGGGCATTGAAAAGTTTGGTGGCAAAGCGTTGGCACAGCAAGAGCCAGATGCAAGTTCTTTCCCATCGGGCGGGATCAGAAATACGTTTGAAGCACGTGGATATACCGCTTGGGATCCAAGTTCTCCCGCATTCATTATGCCCAAGGCCGGTGCGAAGACCTTGTGCATTCCCACCGTGTTTGTATCGTACACAGGTGAGGCACTCGATTACAAGGCGCCCTTGTTGAAGTCTGTAGCTTTCTTGAAATCTGCCGCAACCGATGTTTGTCAATATTTCGATAAAAATGTAAAAACCTGTTCCATCTCTTTGGGTATTGAGCAAGAGTATTTCTTGGTCGATGAACAGCAATTCAAATCGCGCCCTGATTTGATGTTTGCCGGTCGTACTTTGATTGGAAATAGTCCAGCGAAAGGACAGCAGTTGGAGGATCACTATTTCGGTAGCATTCCAAACCGCGTGTTGGCCTTCATGGCAGATTTTGAAGAGCGCGCCCACTTGTTGGGGATTCCATTGCGCACCCGTCACAACGAAGTAGCGCCCGCCCAGTTTGAGTGCGCTCCACAATATGAGGACATGAATTTGGCGGTGGATCACAACTCTTTGTTGATGGATTTGATGGAGAGTGTGGCTTTGGATCACAACTTACGCGTTTTGTTGCATGAGAAGCCCTACAAAGGCATCAATGGATCAGGTAAGCACAACAACTGGAGCATCATTACAGACACTGGGGTGAATTTGTTGGCTCCCGGAAACAGCCCAGAGAGCAACTTACAGTTCTTGACCTTCTTCGTAAATACCATCAAGGCCGTTCACGATCACCGCGATTTGTTGCGTGCGAGTATTGCCACTGCTGCCAACGATCACCGTTTGGGGGCCAATGAAGCGCCACCGGCTATCATGAGTGTGTTTGTGGGACATACCCTGGAAAACGCATTGAACGATTTTGAATCAGATGCGAAAGTGGGTACCAAAGCCAATGCATCGGCCAGCATCAACGTGCCCAACATACCTGAGATTCTGTTCGATAATACCGATCGTAACCGTACATCGCCCTTCGCGTTTACCGGAAACAAATTTGAGTTCCGCGCGGTGGGTAGCTCCGATAACTGTTCGAGCTCAATGGTGGTTTTGAATACCATCGTGGCCAATCAACTGAAGAATTTCAAAGCCGAAGTAGAAGCGCAAGTAGCGAAAAATGGTGGCAGTTCGGAAGAGGCAATCAAGCAAATACTGCGCGCTTACATCACCGATTCTAAGCGTATTTTGTTTGGTGGAAACGGCTACGGCGACGAATGGAAAGCCGAGGCGAAACGCCGTGGTTTATCGAACATTACCACTACGCCAGAAGCTTTGCAGGCCTATCTGACCCCTGCTTCAGAGAAATTGTTTGTAGAAAATGGCATCCTCTCGCACCGTGAGTTGGAGGCCCGTACAGAAATTCGCTATGAGACATACGTTTTGCGTTTACAGATCGAAGGACGGGTAATGAACGAATTGGTGAGCAGCTACGTAATTCCTGCGGCAGTGAATTACCAGAAGCGATTGGCTGAGAATGTGAATGCGTTGAAATCGATGGGATTGCCCGCGGCTTCATACAAAGTACAGTCCGAGATTATTGAGTTCTTGAGCAAGCACATCAACCGCGTGTATGAGTTGGATGAGCAAATGACTTCGGAGCGTGCGAAGGCCAACAATTTGGAGCATGCCGATAAAAAAGCGTTGGCATATTGTAATGCGGTGAAGCCGATGTTTGATGAGATTCGCGAGTGCTGCGATGAAATCGAGCGCGTTTGCGATGACGCTGAATGGACATTGCCCAAATACCGTGAATTGTTGTCGTTGAGTTAACAACGGCTCAGCATCAATCCCGAACCATCACTTTTTGTGCGGATTTGTTTCGATAGCGAAACAGCAGCACTTGGTTCTTGGGCAGGGGTTGGTTCATGGGGATCGATTGTCCTTGTAACGTGAATATTTCTATTGGCGCCTCCGCAGGAGGCGCCAATTTTTTTATATCGGCATAGCAATCCGGAATTTCGAAGCGCGCATAACAATTGGTGTCTTGGTTCAAACAAACGTACGACCACTGGGCAGCAAGTATGTAGCGTCCTTTGCGCGGAAAGCGGTACTCAAACATCCGCCCTTTGCTGCTGGCTGAAATCAACGAAGTATCGGGGAATGCGTACTTTTGATAAAGGCTTAGATCGTTGGGGTTGTTCCATCGCGTAGTGGCAATGGTGTCGAGTGTGGCATCGCTGTAAACCCTGAAATAATGCTTCCAACAAGTGTCTTTGGGATCGGAGGCCACCAAGGTCATTTTGGCTTGCAACGAATCACAGCGGGTTTGTAGACTGCTTAATCGCGCGGACTCAAAAGACAGGATTGTGAGTTCTTTGGCGAAGACGGTGTCGCAGTTGCGACAGCGGTTCCAAATACTGAGCGACATTTTGAATTTTCCCGCAGTGGGGAATGTGTAGTTGCACAGTCCGTTATAGTGTTTGCCTGTGTCTGTCTTGCCGGTTTGATAATCGTAAAATCGGTATTCGTAGCGCAAACAGGAATCCGGATAAACATTCTCTAGCTGCCACTGGAAATATCGATTTTGGTTGTACTGCTTGAGTTTGGCGGAAAACCAATTGCATTTCTGTGGTTTGCAAATCACTTTTAAGGTTAGGTAGATGGTGGTATCGTCGCGATTGCACTTGTTTTTTATCATAATGGTGCCGTAAAAGGTGCCCGTGTCCCCAAAGAAAATGGTGAATTTTTTGTTGAGGGTGCGGTAAACCGGTTCGGCCAAAGGGTCTACAAATTCTGTTTCAAACGACTGAAAACAGGTGTCGTTCACGCCCTGAATTTCTAAAGAATATACATTGCATTGGTTGACAACACTCACAGAAACACCGCTCCAGTTTGTCTGCGATAACAATGGCTGTTGCATCATCCAGGTGGATAAGAAAATCAGGCCAATTGAATAAAATCGCGACAACATAAATAGACAACATACGGAATTGGCGTGAAATTTCCAAAAAAATCAAGTGTGAACAAAATCACAATAACTCCCCAATATGGGCTTTATTTTTGTATGGTTTTATGGAAAAAGTTGAGTGCTTAATTATAGGCAGCGGTCCGGCAGGATACACCGCCGCGATTTACGCCGCCCGTGCGGACATGAAGCCTGTGATGTATGAAGGTTTGCAGCCTGGCGGACAATTAACCATCACCACGGAGGTGGAGAATTACCCCGGGTTTCCGCATGGGATTCAAGGTCCGGAAATGATGAATAATTTTAAGGAACAAGCCGTTCGTTTGGGCACTGATGTGCGTTTTGGTATGGTAACTTCGGTTGAATTCAAGCAAGGCGGTCCACAAAAAGTGATCGTGGATGGAAGTCATGAAATAGAAGCGCAAGCTGTGATTATCTCTACCGGTGCCAGCGCCAAGTGGTTGGGGATACCCTCCGAGCAACGCTTGAATGGTTCGGGTGTGAGTGCCTGTGCGGTGTGCGATGGATTCTTCTATCGCGGTCAAGACGTGGCCATTGTGGGTGCGGGTGACACCGCCTGTGAGGAAGCTTCGTATTTGGCTAAAATCTGTAATAAGGTGTATATGTTGGTGCGCAAAGACGAGTTTCGTGCTTCCAAGGCGATGCAACATCGCGTGATGAACACGGCAAATATTGAGGTGTTGTTCAACACGGAAACCGATGAGATTTTGGGCGATTTTGGGGTTGAGGGATTGCGGGTCAAAAACAATGTTACCGGAGAAACCCGTGAATTTCCGATCAAAGGATTTTTTGTGGCGATCGGACATCAACCGAATACAGATATTTTCAAGCCATACATCGACATGGATGAGCAAGGATACATTATCACCAAGCCAGGTACCAGCTACACCAATGTAGAGGGGGTGTTCTGTGCGGGTGATGCTCAGGATAAGATCTACCGTCAGGCCGTTACCGCAGCCGGTAGTGGTTGTATGGCCGCTTTGGATGCAGAGCGCTGGTTGGGTGCCAAGCACGCTGCTACACACTAATTGTCATTTACTGTGCGATATCTAACCTTGGGTTTGTGGGCTTTCTTGATGGGCGCAAATTTGAGGGCTCAGGTATCGCACGCCGTTTTGGCGGTTGATGGCAGCAACAATCCGGTGAACGGGAATGAGCCCAGTATTGCCATTGATCGCAACCATATCAATCGCACATTCATTGGGGTTAACACGAGCAGTGTGTTGGCCACTGAGGATTTGCAATTGAAGCGATGGCAGCCAGTGATGGTGAATCCGCCACAGGGATTTTACGGCGACCCGGTCATGAAGTCGGGCAAGAACGGCATGATTTATTTGGCGCATTTGGCCAAAAACAAACAAGGGGTATGGCCTCAGTTTTTCGATCGCATTGTTTTTGAGCGGAGCGCGGATGGCGGACAAACATTTTCTGCCGTTGATGTGGGTTTTCACGAAGGCAAGATGCAAGACAAACCTTGGTTTGCGATGGATGAATGGGCAGGGAGTCCAGGAGTTGGGAATGTGTATCTCACCTGGACGGAATTCGACAAGTATGGCAGTGCATCGCCACAAGACTCCTCAAGAATATGGTTTGCGCGGACGAAAATGGGCATAGATGCGCCGTTTGAGTCGCCGGTGGTCATCAGCGATCGCGGCGGTGATGCATTAGATGATGATGGCACTACCGAAGGGGCCAACATTGCCGTGACGCCGGATGGCGTTTTGCATGCGGTGTGGTCGCGGAGCGACACTATTTGGTACGATTGCAGTAAAGACCAAGGGAAAACTTGGGGGGAAGATCGGTTTGTGGCGGAGCAATATGGTGGATGGAATCACGAAGCTGTCCGCGGAACCATGCGGGTGAATGGGATGCCTTTTGCCGTGTCTGACGCACATGGAAATTTGGTGGTGGTTTATTCTGGGTTGTCTTGTAAGAAAACGGCTTATTCGTTGTGTCGCGTGAGGGATGTATATGCGGTGGTGAAATGGGCCGGTGGAAATGAGTTTTCGAAGCCGGTACGGTTGAACCGAATATTGGCTGCGCAGGATGATGCCGCCCATCGGCTGGATCCCCAAACCCCAGAATTTTCGAGCACGGAACAATACTCGCCCATGGTGGTGACCTCACCCGATCACAAACGCATTTTTGTGGCTTGGCAGGACCGCAGGCGCAGTGCAACCGGTTCCTTTTTTGATGTGTATGGCACAGAGATTCGCGTGCAAAGAAGCGGTGGCATAGGCAAGCGATATTTGCATGTGGATGAAAACATCCGTTTGTCGAAGACTGCATCGATGGCTCCGGGCAATGCCGTTTTTATGGGTGATTACATCGGGTTAGACTGGGCCAAAGACATGGTTGTGGCTTATACGGGGTTCGATGTGTCTCGGTCGCATCCAGTGGTGAATTTGGCCCGGATTAAGGTGAGGTTGCGCTGGTTTGGTTTGAGAAAAATAAAAGGGGTGGAAGGAATTTCCGAGCCGGGATTGAGTTTTTGGGTGATGGACGATGTGGCGGTGAAAAGCATTACCCAAGAAGCCATTGTGGATAATCGTAAGGATAAAAAAATATTTATTTGGGCGGAATGGCCTGGGGTGAACAATTTTACGGTGGAATTGAAAATGGGCTCTCAGGTGGTGATGTCTCATGTGTTTGAAAATGTGTTAGATGGAAAGGTCGATTTTGAGTTGCCACTGTCGCGATTTGTACAAGGATCCTACGAAATGGTGTTGAGAAAGAAGGGCAGAAGTGTGAGTTTGCCCGTTTATTTAAAATAATTGCACAAAGAATGTAGGAAATCGTGCAAGTCCTTTGTGTAAATACACTTGAAATCCTATTTTTGCTTCCCTTTTAATAGACTATGGCATTAATACAGAAGTTAAGAAACTCAGGAATGGTTGTGATTGTGGTCGTGGCCGCCTTGGTTTTGTTCGTCATCGGTGACCTTTTAAACAGCCGTTATGGCTCAAATAACAACAATGCTGAAGAAGGAGTGTTTGTTGAAATAGGCGGTAAGGCCTTCAAAGAGAAAGATGATTTGGAGCCGTTGGTAAACAAATTGTACCAACAGAAAATGGCTAATGATCCTTCTTTGGCGACCAAGATGCAATCGGATGAGAAGTTCCGTTTGAAAACCGTAAAGGAGTTGTATCAAAGCGCGTACGATCAATTGATCCGCGAGCAAATATTGATGAAAGAAATTGAGAAGTCGGGTATTTCTTTGTCCGAAGCTGACGTCAACGAATTGTTGGTGGGTAAGTACCCCAGCGAATCGATGTTGCAGATTCCCGATTTCCAGACGGATGGTAAATTCGATGGCAAGAAGGTTGAAATGATTTTCAAACAGGGAAAAACCAATGCCCAATTGAAAGCCAACTTGATGACTTTGGTTGAGAGTGTAACCAATTACGAGAAGATCGAGCGTTACGCCACTTATATTTCCAAGGCCAACATCAAAACCAAAGCGGAAAAAGAATACGAATACGTGGTTGCCAACCAAGGTGTGGTAGGTAATATCATCAACATCGCGCACAACAGCGTTCCAGACAAAGACGTGAAATTGACTGATGGGGATTTGGAAGATTATTTGTCGCGCAACAAAGAAAAATACAAATTCACTTCGGAAGCCCGCAACGTGAAATACGTGTTGTGGGATGTGGTTCCTACACAAGGCGATACCATGGAAGCTTACACAGCCGCCATGCGTACAGCCGAGGGCATGCGCACCCAGACCGAACCCGATACCATGGGTGCTTTGGGTTACTACAACATTACCAGTTTGCCAGAATCAGCCCCCGAAGAAGTGAAGAGTTTGGTATGGAATGCGCCCATCAATGCGGTTGTAGGTCCTGTATACCGTGAGGGTAACTTCTACATTTGGCAAAAAGTGGCTGAGGCCAAGGACACCGTTCCGATGGTTCATGCTTCGCATATTTTGATTCCAACAACGGGTCCTTTGCCTGATGGTACCAACATCGTGGATTCAGTCATGGCAGAAACCAAAGCCAAAGAGGTGTTGGGCAAAATCTTGGCTGGTGAGGACATGGCTGCTTTGGCGCCAAAATTGTCTACCGATCAAGGGTCTGCGGCCAAAGGCGGAGATTTGGGCTGGGCCGCTGCGAGTGGATATGTAAAAGAATTTGCAGAGTTCTGCAAAACGGCCTCTAAAGGTCAAGTGGGCTTGGTAAAGACGCAGTTTGGTTTCCACGTCATCAAGATGGTGGACGAGCCACAGAGCAAAAAGATCAAATACACACAGAACACAGTGGAATTGGCAGCAAGTCCTCAGACGGTTAGCGTAGTTGACGAAAAAAGTCGTGCTTTCCGTAACAAGGTTACAACAGATGCCGGTTCATTCGATAAAGCGGTTGAATCCATGGCTTTGGTTCCTCGTGTGATGAAAGACATCAAAACCGACATGCAGGGCATTTCTGGTATCAACGCACCGGAGAACGTGAAAACCATTATGTATTGGTTGTTTGATAATGCACGTGCGAAGGGTGATGTATCGGATGTGTTCCAGTTTGCGGTCGCTCACGTTGTCTTCAATGTTGAAGCGGTTAAGCACGTGGGTTATGCCAACGTGGAGGATGTTCGTTCGGAGATTGAGCCTTTGGTTCGTGAGGAGTTGAAGGGTAAGTTGATCGCTGAAAAATTAGTGAAGGCTGCTGAAAAAGCAAAATCGCCCCGTGAATTGGCGAGCATGGCAGGGGCTACCTTGATTCCTTTGGAGTCTTTGAAGATGGGTCAAAACTTCTTACCACAATTAGCTGCTGAGATGCGCATTTTGGGTGCTGCCTTTGGGGTTGAGTTGAAGAGGTTCTCTGAGCCAGTTATTGGCAAGAACAATACAGCGATGATTTGGATCGATAAGCGTGATGATATCAAAGTGCCTAAGTCTGCGGGTGATGCGCCAGATCCATTTGAATTCTATAACCGTCCGCAATACATCATGAACACTTTGCAGGATGTATTGACGAAAAAAGCTCAGGTTCAAGATTTCCGCTACAAGTTTGAGTGGTTTTAACCTTCAACAGAGATAGGAAAATTTTTGTGAGGGGCCCCGTCGGAGACGGGGCCCCTCTTTTTTTGCTAAGGCGTTGGCAATCACCTGCGCGTTGTCGTATTTTTGTGATTATGTCAGTTATCACCCACGAATTATCGCTCGAGAATTTCCACGAACAACTTAATTACGTTTTGGCCAATTACCACAACCATGGTAAATCGGTAAGCCAATATAACAACATCGTCATTGGAGGTTTGGGAGGTAGCGGTATCGGTGGGCGTATTGCCCGTTTGGCGCTGATGAACGAAATGCCCGTGCCCGTTGAAGTATTCAGCGAATACGGTTTGCCCGCCTATGCCAACAACAAAACCTTGGTTATTTTGTGCTCCTATAGCGGCAACACCGAGGAAACATTGTCGATGTTCGCACAAGCCAAAAACTTGGGTTGTGAAATGATCACCGTGGCGGCTTCAGGAAAGTTGAAAGCGTTGGCAGAGAGTCATAGCTTGCCTTATTACAGCATCGAGTTGGGTTATCAGCCCCGCATGACCTTGGGATTTGGTTTGGGTACTTTGGTGATGATTTTGGGAGAATTGATGGGGAAAGATATGCGCAACACCTTGCAAGAGGTAGAAGCCATGTTCCAATCACCTGCACCCATCGTAGCTCGCGCTAAGGAGATGTACAATGTGTTTAAACCCACCATCGCACAGAAATTTGTGGTCGTTTGTGATTTGGCCTACGAAGCCGTTGCCATCCGCTTCTGTCAGCAAATCCAAGAGAATGCCAAAGGAGAAGGGTTTGTTTCCGTATTGCCAGAAGCCAATCACAACATGATTGAAAGCTATTACGAAAAGTACGATACCAATTTTATTTTCCTCAATAGTGGCAAAAATGCCCGTGTGAATGCCCGTTTTGATTTTGTGAAAAGTGTCCTCACCGATTTGGGCAATGTGGTGTATCAATACCCCGTGACCGATGCCAGTTTAAAGTCTCAATTTGAAGTGATTCACGCCACAGATTGGTTGAGCATTTGGGCGTCTGATGATAAACAGGTCGACAATATGCAAGTGGGGATCATCATGAAGTTGAAAGGTCACCTAGAAAACCTGAAGTAATCCATGAAAATCACTTTCCTCGGCACCGGGACCTCGCAAGGGGTGCCACCCATTGGTTGTACGAGTGAAGTGTGCTTGAGTGAAAATCCCAAAGACAAGCGACTGCGAGTGTCTATCCATGTGGAATGGCGTGGACTTAGCTTGGTGGTTGACTGCGGTCCCGATTTTCGGTATCAGATGATTCGCGCGGGAATCTCAAACATTGATGCAATTTTGGTTACGCATGAACACAGGGATCACACAGCGGGCTTAGACGACATCCGTCCATACAATTATTTGCAAGAACGCCATATGCCGGTATATCTGCATCCACGGGTATTTGGCGCTTTTCAATCTCAGTACGATTATATTTTTCAACCGGTGCCTTACCCTGGTGTTCCTTTGATTGATTGGCATTTGATTGATTTAGAGCCTTTTGAGATCCAAGGACGGGTGATTCGTCCGGTAGAGGTGATGCATTACAAACTGCCAGTATTGGGTTTCGTTTTCGATAAGTTTGCCTACGTCACAGACGCCAACTTTATTTCTGAACAGGAGAAAGAAAAACTCAACGGGATGGATGTGTTGGTGCTCAATGCCCTGAGAAGAGAGGAGCATATCAGTCATTTTACCTTGTCACAAGCGGTGGCGCTGGCCAAGGAACTGGGTGCCAAGCAAACGTATTTCACCCACATGAGTCATCAAATTGGACTTCATGATGCGGTATGTGAAGAATTGCCTCAGGGTATAGACCTGGCGTATGATGGCTTGGTGGTGGAGATTCCCGATACGACAGAATTATAATCGCTGAAACAAATCCATGTAAAACACAACCCCTTTCGCGAATTGTTTGCGGGTCATATATTCATTGATGCCATGGATGCTCGATAAATTGGCGGATGAAAATTCGAAGGGAACAAATCGGTACATTTTGTCTGTGACTTGGCTGTAATTTTTACAATCGGTGCCGGTAATGACCAATCCCGGAACAACCACAGTTTCTTCAAAATTCGCGTGGATAGCGGCCTTGATTTGATCATAGCCCACGCCTTCGCTGGCTGAAACGGGTGTTGCCTCTTTGCTCTCTGAATAAATGCTTGCTTTGATTCGATTGTCGTCTAGCACAGTCTCCACCTGTTTCAATACATCTGCGATGCGATCACCGGGGAAAAGCCTTAGGTTCACGATGGCTTCGGCATAGGGGGGGACAACATTTTCTTTACTGCCCGCTTTTAGTATGGTGGTAACGTGGGTAGTTCGGATGGTAGCGGCGGTTTTTTCGCCCCCTTTGAGTACCATTTTAACCAGCGGTGCGGTGATCCATAAATTGCTAAACAACATCCGATATCCCACATTCATGTATGGGGCTGCTTGCTCAAAGAGTCCGCGAACGGGGGGGTCTAAATGGGCCGGGAATTGATAGTTTTCTAATTTGTTGAGCCCTTTGCTTATAATAGATGTAGCATTTTCTGGGTTTGGCCAGGCGGAGTGACCTCCGATCTGTTCCACGCGCAATTTGATGCTTACGAATCCCTTTTCGCTCAAGCCGATGATGGCACAATCATTTTTTAATCCAGGGACGATGCCTTTCATCACGCCAAATCCCTCGTCGGCGATAAATGCAATGGGAATTTTTTGGCTCATTAAGTGCTTGGCGATGGCGGCAGCACCTTCTTTTCCGCCTGTTTCTTCATCGTGGCCAAATGCGAAGATAAGGGTACGGTTCAAGGGGAGTTTTTTTGCCAGGGTTCTCTCTGCCGCTTCCATAAGGCCGATAACCACATTTTTGTCATCCAGTGCCCCTCGACCCCACAGTGTGTCTTTGTTGATTTTGCCATCGAATGGGCCATATTTCCATTGGCTGCTATCAGGGGCGGGAACCACATCCATGTGACCCAAAAACAGGGCCGCCGGCAGTTTGGAATTGCCTTTTAATGTTATCAGCAGGCTGTGCTGATTGACCACCTCCCATTTGGCTTGGGCCGCCATGAGCGGATAGGTTTTCTTGAGCCAATTGTGAAATGACAACAGGGTTGTGTGATTGATGCTGTCGTTATTGGCGTCTTCGTACCCCACAATTCTAAAGGTAGTTGCTTCGCCCAAATGTTGGAGCGCCGTTCTTTCGAGTTCAGAGCGTTCGGCCGACGACAGTTCCTTCAAGACGGGCTTGCTTTTGAGTGATTTGGGCCGATTGATGAAAGTGATCAGTATCATCGCAACCACGGTTAACCCCAGAAGAATCCCTATGTATTTGAAGATTTGCTTGAATGTTGTCATAGACGATTTTCAAAGCAATGTTAAGGAAAAATTGGCTTACTCTTCGCCCCGGATATAAATGAATTTACCCATGGCCGTTTCTGAGCCGTCTGTATTGATGGCAAAAACGAACAACAGTCCACTGTTGGGTTTGCTTCCATCCAGTCTCAGGCCGTTCCATGTGGCTTTTCCGCCATTGGCTTTGGTTTGATACACCAGTTTTCCGGTGATGTCGGTGATTTTGACCTCGGCATTGCTCGTGAGTCCTTCTATGGTTACCAACCCATCGTATTTTGGCGGTACGGGGTTTGGGTACACTTTGATTTTCTCGAACTGCTCGGCAGCGTCATTGGCATCGCTGCGATACGAAATGATTCCTTTATCGGTCCCCGCAAATACTTCCCCAGTTTCACTGTTTTGTCCGATGCAAATAATGCGATTCGATAGCAATGGACTGTTGTCGATGTTGAAATGTTTGATAACCCGCTGACCATAAGGTTCAATCAAAAATAGGCCGTTGTTTGTGGCCATCCACTTTCGTCCTCCGCCATCCACACAAATATCGTTGATGGTTTCCTCACCCATAAGGTAGCCCACATTGCCGTCTTGATCCACGATATAGCGGTCAACTTTTGGGTTGCTGAAGAGGGTGCTAGAGCCCGAATATACATTTAACCCTTGGTTGGTACCAATCCAGGTATAGCCCAGGTCATCACACTTCACCGACAATACCTCTGTGGAGATCAATCCTTGTTGTGTGCCAATATAAACGGTGCGGTCATCGGTAATGGCATCGAGTGATTTCCCTGCATCAAACACTTGGATGCCGCCAGTTTGTAGAATCATCCATTTCCTATCGAGGTAGTCGATGCTCAGATCTTTCACTTCTCTACAGGCCGATGGGGTGGCCACGATTTTCCATTGGTTTTGTTTGGTTAAGCAGAAAAGGGGTTCGTCGGCACCAAACGAAGCAAACCAAATATTGCCCTTGCTGTCTTCCGCGATGCCCGATACCTTGATCAAATTGATGGGGGGCTGACGTTTTAAGGGTGAATTGGTTTCATCATATCGATTGATAATGACCCCATCTTTAATCACCAAAATGCCATTCGAATGGGTTGCTGCCAAATACCAATTTCGGGATTTGATGTATTGAACAAACGTGAAATCGTATAGGTTGTTGTTGAGCGGGGAGGGGAGGTTGTTTTTCCATCCGCCATCGCGATACAAGTAAAAGCCTGCGTTGTTGAAAGCATTTCCAAAGGTTGAGCTTACTCCACCCGCTGTGGCCAGCACATCGGCGCCGTTTTGCGTCATTCTAAAGATGGATGGATCGGCTGGCCCATCGGGCAAAAATGCGATTTCTCCGTTCGGGTCTTTTTTTATCACACCTGGACCGATTCCTGTGCAAAACCAGAAAATACCGTCTTTGAATTGGGTGATGCCTGCAACCAAGTTGATCGATTCTTTTTTGGTTCCGCTACTGGTTAGGGTGGTAATTTCCCCTTGCCTTGCGATGTGCGTGCCAAATTCGTTGGTCCATATCCGAGCGATGACGCGTTTGTCGTTGTAAAACTGCCCCAAACTCTTGTTCCACTGGTAAACCATGCTATCCAATTCAAACAACAGAGTTCCATTGTAGTTGGTGAGGTGTTTGGCGGCTCGGTTGTCTTCAACGGCCCATTGCCATTGAGTGTAATCATTTAGGTTGATCGATTTTGACCACTTGGCAAATCGAACGCCCCTACTGGTTCCGATGTAGATAGAATCGCCTACAATTGCCGACGACAACACCGCGATTGCAGAGCCATTGGGTCCGATGCTTGAATAACTGTCGTTGATTTCGTGGTTGTCTAAATCCACCACGAGCAAACCAAAATAGGTAGAAATTAAAGCCTCATTTTCATGAAAATTGGCTGAAAGTATGCGTTTATCCCCTTGTAATAACTTGTTTTTAAATCCTGGGATGTTGTATATGATACGGTCGTTCTGCAGTAAATCTATGTTGCCGTCTGAATAGCCAATGAATAGGATATCGCGTTTGGCGTTGTAGGAAAGCGTAGTGACTTCGTTGTTGGCAAACCCCTCTTCTTTTCCCAATTTCTCCATGTCGCCATAATTCATCATCACCCGGAAAAATCCTTGTTTTGATGCGGCATATACGTATCGTTGGCTGGCCTCACAGATGAGGGCGTTTTTATAACTGAGGTGCGTACGCCATCTGCCTGTTTGGATCAATTGGGCGTTGGCCGTAGCCAAAAATCCCACCAACAATATCCATCCAAAAAAGGCCTTTTTCATGTGTATTAATTGAAAGTGTAGCGGGCTTCAATACCAAAATCGGTGAGTGCGGTGTAGAACTGCGTGTTGATCTTGGGATTCATTACCACACGGTTGTATTTCAAGGCCAAGTTGATTTTTTGGTTCACTTGGTAAGTGATGTTTGGACTGATTCTGATGTTATTCATGCCCGCCGTGTAGCGATTCACATCTACGTCGATCTTGCGAATTACCGTTACGTTGTCTGTGACACTCACCGTCATATCGAAACGGAAATCATTGGGCAAATACACCCATCTGCCATTTCTTCTCCATGGCATGGTGATGCCCGTGGTGCGATAACCCGCATTCAACTGGAATTCATTGTTGCGCATTTCAGTTAGGTTGAAGGAAGAGGCAAATAGCTTCAAAACCCTGGAGCGTTTGTATTCTACGCCTACGGTCCAGTTATTTTTGGTGGTCACATTCAAACCAATCAACGGGAAGAATCCTTCCGAAATGGTGGCATCGGCAATTTGGTATTTTGCTGTCAAATCTTTGCCCATCACCAAGGCTTCATTTGGGGTGTATTTCAGGTTTTGGGTATAGTTACCAATGGAATACCTGCCGGTGTAGGCATGTTTGATGTTGATGTTACTGAATCGGTTACCCAAGAATTTAATTTTGGTTAATCCATTGTAGTTTACGTTCCAGTTGGGCAATGGAATCGCTGGGAATCCTGAAATATTGCTATATCCAACATCTTGACCAGAGTAGGTTCCATAGAAAGCGCCAATCAAAGCATCTTGAGAATTCTTGCTGAAACCCAACGGGAATTTTGTGATTGTATCAATGGCTGTGCCCCCAATTTTTTGTGTCGATAGTCTTTGTGCTACGGTGTAGCGATTGTTCAACATTTGCGTGAAGACAGCATTGGGGTGCTGGTCGGAATTTTGGAAATTTTGATCTTTCACAAAATGCGTTTTGAAGAACATGCCGGTGACATTGAAGTTTCCGGTTTGTGTTAGACCTTGGTCCATCCACGCAAAGCCATCGTATTTGAACACAGATTGAGTTCCTTGTGTGTGGTTGCGAGCAAAATCAAGGCGTATACGGAAGTTCTTGATGGGCTCAATGGTTACGTTTGCTGTGAAATTTTCGGTTTTGTTGTTTCGGTAAAAGTTGGATTGACGACTGTCGTTTTTCAACGCGCCTAAATCTGCCAACTTATATCGCAACATGGGGTCTTGCAAGCCGAATACGAACCCTAAGCCAGGTTGCATGTGTTTGAAATTGTTGCCAAAATAGTCGGGTTTGTAGGCAAAACCGGGCAGCTCGGTATTTTCTTTCAATTGATAACTGAAGCCCACATTCTTCAGCATGCTGATGAAGTTTCCGGCGAAAATCTTTGCGGGATTGGCTTTCTTCGTTTCGGGCTGACCTTTTTGTAGGGCACTTTCGAAGGAGGGACCTTCATCGTCTTGTTTGGGTGCAGGGGGTGTTGCGGTCGCAGGTTTCTTTACCTTCTTGGGTTTTTCAAGATCGCGCAACCAAGGGATGGTTGAATACAATTGGGTGAAATTGAATTGACCACTTACGTTGATGTCTTGTCCGTTCTGCAAGCGATTTCCCAAGGATTGGAAGGCGGGAGGTGCTTGGTTCCACTCATAGCTTCCCATGTATGTTACCGTGGTGTTCATCCAGCGGGTGAGTTTTGATTTGCTGAAGGGCAGGGTGTAGGTGGCGTTGACGTTTTGGTAGAATTTGGACATCCGGCCCAAGCTCAAGAATTCACGTCGTACCGAATCCAACTTAATCTCATTGTCCAACCTGCCATATGGCTCTTGAATTCGTGAAGTAACATTGGCGGAATAATTGACTTTGATCGATTCTGTCAAAGGCAAGTTTGTGTTGAAATTGCGAAGAATTGTGAAGTTCTTATCGAACAGTCTTGGGTTGACTTGTATGAACTTGTTGTTGTTTCGTGCTTGTTGCTCACTGTATAAACGGTTGGTTTGCATTTGTGTACTGAAGCTAGACGGCATGAAGTTGTAGTTGAAATCCCTAACCAAAGCTAATTTCTTGGTCTTCATTTTGCGGAAGGGTTTGTGGTACTTGGTGTTTCTGTTGTAGGTGTACCCAATGGTGGCTTGGGTGGTTTTAATGAAGTACTCTTCAATTTGTTGATTCCTGCGGTAGTTGTTTTGATAACTATAACCAAAGACAAAGTTGCTGGGCGACCAAATCTTTGGCAGTTTGCCCATGGCGGAGGCCACCCTTACGTTGTTAAAGTTGATGCTATACAACGAATTGTATTCCTCAGCGGCTTTTTTCACCGCGGCCCTAGTGGATGCATCGGCAATTCCCGACAAGAAAGCTTTTAACTCTAAATCAGGATTTAAAGGATAATACTTAGGCCTCACATAGCTCTCAGAGTAACCAATGTACATGGGGACACTCACGCCCGCTTTTTTCGGGAAGAATTTACCCAATTCCAGGTTTGATGCGATGTCGTAATTTAAGTTGGTGCTCAGACTTCTGTCGTTCAGTTTTTTGTCTACATCACCAAATCCGATGGTCCGAATGGTGCCCCCCATGTTGAGCTGACCGAAATCGGCCAGTTGCATTTGAACGTTGGCCAAGGTGGCATATCCTCCCTTATTGGCAATTTCCTTAACACGCAATTCGTTGAACCAGGTTTCGAAGCACTTGGGGGAATTGCTGTTGTTTTTGATACCTACCATCATTACACGCAGGTTTCCAACATCGGGTAACCCCATCACTGTGATTTTCCCTTTGCTCGTGAATTTGATGTATGGAGCGGTCATCGGCCATGCGGCGTTCTGACGGGCAATTTTTAAATCATAGAATGAATCTAGCGCGAAGTCCATCAAATTTTCCGCCGGCCAAATCAGCGCCGCCGCATTGCCTGAACGATTGTTGATGGTGCCGCGTGTGATTTTCAGTGGAATTTCATATTCGTAATAGTTCGAAGTAAGGTCGGTACCAAAACGAATGAAGGCAGCAACTTCTCCGTCTTGAATGGTCGTACCTTGGATTTCTTCAGCGTGCACGTACAATTGCATTCTTTTGTAGTTGCGCGCATCAAAAGTTGTGGTTTTAAAGGCCGCTCTGCTGTCGCCCGCTTTTAATTCACACACCTGTAAAGAGAGGGATTGTTCGTTTTCTAAAACGGTGCCCAAACTAGCCATGTTTTGAACGCGCTCAACGCCCGGAGGTGTTACATAAGCAATGGGACTGCGGTTGCTATTTTCCTCAATGTTTACGGCACTTACAACGAATTTGGTTCCGTCGTTGGGATCCTGTGGGACAATCACACCTGGGGTTTTTAAACTATTGGTGTAACGACGCCAATCGGCGCGTACCATGTTGATGTAGCCCATACGCAGAAGCGCTGTGTCATTAAATCCTGTCATGACCATCCGCATGAAACGGATACTCTTGAAATCGCTGATGTTACCCACCGCTTTTTCGAATTCTCGAATCGGAATTTTCAACTGATACCAGGTGATGTCTTTTTCCTTGCCGTTGCGCAATTTTGTTTTTTTACGTACCACATCAGAAACGTAGTTGTTGCCAATGCGCATGTCTGAGGCATTGATCTTAATGCGATATTGGAAATAGTCTTCGCTTTGGTTTAAGGTAAAATCGCGGTTTACGTCTTCGTCGGAAGGAATCGAAGTGGTCGACTTTGGCATCCCGTCGTATTTCCCAGTGTATTTCTCGTTACTAGAGTTTCCTTGCAGACCTTGGATTTTTTCGTATCTGTGAATAATGTCAGCATCTAATGTTTCGTAGACACTTTCCAAGTAGTGAAGGTAATTGTCGTTGCTAGGATCTTTTGAAGCGTCTTTGTAGTACTGTGAACCAGTACCAAAATTCGCCGCGATTTTTTTCATAAATATGGTGTCGAAATGCGCCAATTCTTGCGCATCGTCCATTCCGTCAAGACCCACGTCCTGCGTTTGAAGCGTAGCAGGATTATTGTCAAAAGCGTAATTGATTTGGGGTCCGCTGGGAACAATCGCCAATGAAGTTGTATCTGTTTCGGCAGTGCTGTTGGTGCCCGTGGGCAAGCCGTTTTCGAAAGACTTTCTGCGATCAGGCAAAATGTCTTCACTCACGTTACCCAAATGAAGCAGCAATTCACCCCTGAGATTTGGGTTGTTAGACATTGGGTCGAGCATCCATATTTCAATGTAGTCGATGTTGGCTGCTTCGAAGTCGTTCTGGTCGATTTTCCGTGTGATACCAGCCCAACTCAATTCTGGATTCAGCAATTCCCCTTTGTCGTTGATCTCGCTTGGATTGCTGTTGTAGTTGTACATACCTCTGCTGGTAGGACGGAAAAACAAATCCAAAGTTGGCAAGATGGTAGGGGTCCCCTGAGGGAAGTTCCGCTGTGGAAATAATTCTCTTTGATCTACTTGGCGCTGGAATGGGTCGCTGAGAACATTGTCGACGCGCTGTTTGATGTTGTCTGGCATGTCGTTGTCTCGGTAAAACAACTGGTCAATGGTGTAAAAACTCAACGCCGCATGGTGATTCATCCATGTGGTTTTGTCGTAAGTTTTTGTGTCGGGGAAGCGATCCTCTTGTTTTTGAGGCACAGAAGCAACGACCCAGTTTCCCACGCTTTTTAGGTCGTTGGACATTTCTGCATTTTCAAAATCTTCCAAATTTGAAACCCCACGTTGGTTTCCTTGTGATTTGTGGTTATGGGGGAAAATCTTCGCAAACTCGCCGTAGGCTGTGATGTTGGATATTTCTTTGGTTTCAAGAAATGGCAACGCATCAATGATTTTGGTCAAGAATCTTGATTTAGAACTAAAGGCCACATCCGCACCGATGATGGTATTTAATAGCGGCTCTTCGTTGAAGTTGGTTTTTGTGGTAAGGGGTCTCTCATACATGTGCAATGCTGTACCACCGACGATGAGTTTTTTGTTGAATTTGTGCTCAACCCGACCTCCGAGCAATGTTTTTTGCTGAATGTTGAAGAAGCTCTGTCCATCGGCACTGGCCCTAATTTCCGCACCTCCGCGGAGCAATCCTTCGTTGATGATTTTTACACGACCCAAAGCGTAATCTACTTCGTAGTCCATTCCTTCGGTGAGGGGTCTTCCGTTGGCGGTGACGCGCACAGAACCCCGCTGTAGGTTGGTGGTTCCCAAGAACAACTCGGCTCCGTTGCTGCTTTTGTAACTGCCCTGCAAAAAGAATTTATTGTGTTTGACATCTTGCTGGGCCAACCATTTGGTGCTGTCATAAAGCGCATCGTAACAGTAATAATCTCCCAAGTCATTGCGCCCATTAAATTGTTCGCGCATGTAATCGCCGAATGGTTCTGTAACCGGGAAAATAATCCTTGCGTATTGGGTGTTTACGGTAAGTCCTTCAATCGCGTCAAATACACCGTCGGGCTTCGCCTCTTGCTGTCGGTTCAGTTTGTCCAATCCCAAAACCCGAATCAAAGGATTGCCATTAACCAGGTTGGGGCAGTTTGCATTGCCGATGGGTAAGTAGTTGTAATCGCCACCCGTAGTGTCGTCGGCATAGATGATGTTTAACTTGAAATCTTCCAAACTCAAGCTGTAGGTATTGAGTGCGTAGATGTTCTTCATCATCAATTTCCACATGGGCAAGCGTGTTCTGATGGTATTGCCTTTCAGCATTTTTAAGAACAACAATTGCTGATTGCCTGGTGCAACGTCGCGTGAAAATTCACCAACTTGGAATACTTCGCCATTGTAGGTGTATTCAAACGCAACCGCCAGTATTTCATCGTTGTTCAACGGTTGATTCAGCGAGATAAAACCCAATTGCGTGTTTAAGCTGAATTCTTTATCGGTCAACTGACGGGCGTAGTTCAACATGTCGAAATCTACCGTTTGTTCAAAGTAGGGCATGTTGGCGAATACCCGGTCTATGGCTTTTCCGGTGGTTCTGGCATCGGGGTCGTTGACCATTTTGGCATACAGGGTATTGGCATCATTGCTGGCCTGTAAGTTTGTAGAACCACCCAGTGGCGCTCTGTAAGGCTTGGCCTCTCCCAAATCCTGGAACGCAAGAATATCCCGGGGCGTTTCCACATTCGCGTTTCGGTTGGTCACCCATACCTCAACCCGGTTGATGATTACACCGCTGGCAACAATGGGCAAATTCTCCAAAGACCGATTGTAGTTTTCGCGGAAGAATTGTGAAAGGAAATAGTGCTTGTTTTGGTCGTAATTATCGGCCGTGATTTTGAACTCGTTCATTTGGGCTCCGCCCTTGAGTACCGTCTCGGTACTTTGTCCTTTGTTTTGAGAAAAAACCGTTTTGATGGTGGTTTTTCCAAACTGCATGGTGTTAGAGAACCCAAACAAACTGTTGGCGGGTTTGATTAACTGGGTGGGCAAATTCAGGTTGACATTTCCCACTTGCACGTCTTTCAAAATGCCATCCGGTTTGCCTTTCCATCCCAAATTGGTCTGGTTGTCGAATTCAAAGGCCGCCTCCGTGTCATAGTTGATCCCCAATTTCACAAATTCACCCACGCTACCGTTGGCGCTGATTTGCATTTGTTGGTCAAACACTGGTACAAAATACTTTTGCTGACGTTTTGAAAAGTTGGGGTTCCTGTTTTCGTTGATGCTGCCACCCAATTTGATCATGGCGCTGCCATTCAACTGAAAATCAACACCCCCCTCACCGAAAATTTTCGACACAGTGGGGTTGTTCAATTCGGCCTTGATCAGTTCACTGATCCCTTTGTTATTCGGGCCCAATGCGTACGCACTCTGCGACTTGTCTCTGAAGTATTTCTCGCGCTCTAACTTGCCCTGTGTTTGAAAATACTCGGTTACCGATAAAGTTTCGCCCGTTGGGTAACTCAATGATCCCAAATTCCTGAATCCTTCGTAACGGTTTTCCCTGGCATTGTATCGCCATTCCGTTTTGATGGGGTTCTCTAAGTCAATTTTACTGCCGCTAACCGAAGATTGAGCAATTCTGTATTTCAGACTGTTGGTATCGGTCTGGGCAAACAATGCCTTTCCTGATCCCGCCAATAGGCCAATCAGCAACAAACTTGTATGCGCGAATATTCGACAGCAGCGCGTTGATTTTGCGAGAAACTTCATTCTTAACACTTCTTAACGTTGTGTAGCAGTTTGGCGAATAGGCTTATTTTTAGTCGGTTTTGCAAGTTACAATATTTTCAGCGAATTTTTGATGAGTTCTTCGATGGTGGCGGTGCCGCCAAGTTCTTTGCTGACTTTCATTAACGCTTTTTCTACATTCGCTTTCGGATACCCCAAAGTTGTTAAAGCAGCCAATGCCTCAGTGAAGTGGTCGCTCACCCCAGAAGCCGCACTCAATCCCATGGATTTTTTCCCACCCATGAGTTTGTCGCGCAACTCCAATACGATGCGTTGTGCACTTTTCTCCCCAATGCCCTTGATACTCTTCAATAAACCCACATTGCCGTTCAAGATGGCCGATGCCAAATCATCGGGAGCCAAACTGCTCAACATCAGCATAGCCGTATTGTTTCCAACGCCAGAAACGCTGGTTAACATCCGAAACATGTGGCGCTCGTCAGGGTCTGCAAAAGCATACAAATTCATCGATACGGGACTCTGGTTTTCTACTTTGAATAACAGATCGACAAATAATCTGGCTGTTTTGTGGCCTTTGATTTTTTCGTAAGTGGTTAAACTAATTGCCGCGATATACCCCAATCCCTGATTGGAAATGACCACATGGGTAGGGTTTAGCGATTCGATATTGCCTTCGATGAAATCGTACATGGGTTAGTTTGTTTGGTATTTTCGCTTGCGATAAATGTGATTGGCCACGCCAAAGAATAAAATGCTAAGCAAAGGTGCTATGAGGTTGAACCACTGCCAGTAGTCGCGTTCAAGTCGAGTTTTTTCCGTATCCAATAACCGCAGCGTTTTTTCTTTTGCCCGAATTTCGATCAATCCATTGTCGTCGATCAGGTAATCGATGCAATTCAACAAGAACTTCTTGTTGGCAAATGTGGTCTTGGTAAAGCGATCGAATCCAGTGGGGTATATTCCACCCCTGCCGCTAATGCCGTTACGCATGATATCTCCATCGGCAATCACAATCATTTTGCTGTTTCCTGTGGGTAAAAACGGAACCCCATCGTAGTGCTTTTGGTAAATGAACGGCGACTGGAATTTGCCCTCCAACAAAACGCCCGATAATTTGCTGCCACCCCTTAACGTGCTGCGATAACGGTCGTCGCGCGATTGCATGTAAGAGGTTTCGAGGTCCACAGTTGCCGGGGCTTGCACCGTTTTTGTGTAGGGCGAACTACTCAACAAGGGCGTCACATTGAGATCAGTTTTCGATTTGGCCGATAATGTGGCTGGAAACTGTCCCCAAATGGGTCCAACGTTGCGATTGATGATGTGGGGCGAAGTGGCCGACATGAATACGGTGAAGTAATAAAAATCAATCATTTCGGGCCTTCCACCAACCGGAATGGGTATGGCATTGCAATTGGCGTCCATCAACAAGGTAGATTCCAACTTCACGCCGTAATGAAACAGCGACGATGAAATGTTCTCCAACTGATTGTCCATGGCGATAATCTGGGAATTGTTTTCGAAACTGTCGATTTCGGCATGAACAGGATCTATCATCCAAATGACCTTTCCCCCTTTCATTGCGAACTGGTCAATCAAATACAATTCCGCTGGGGTGTAGTCCTTGGCGGGTTTGATCACCATGAGCAAATCGTTGTTGTTCAAGCGTTTTTGCAGACTTTCAATGAGTACGCTACCCATGGCCTCTGGATTGTCAATGGCTTTGAGCTTTTCAACAAAAGGTTCGGCACTTTTGGGATCGGCCACATTCAAATTCAAGGCGTTTACATTGTAGTACTTCGACAATTCCTGGGCAAAATCGGCCACCCGATTGTCGATCATTTCTCCAGAGCCATCTGCCACCGCAATATTCTTAGATTTGTCTAAAATGCACTGCCTCAAACCATTGGCGATTTCATATTCCACATTGTCGATGGCTCGTTTGATGTTGTTATCGGCATCCAGGGCTACGTCGTGTTCATAAAAGTTGATCGCCACCGTTTTCCCCGCATAACTCATTTCTGCCCCAGGGATGATGTTTTTGATGACGGTAGAGTTGCTGCCTTCATCGTCGATATCACGTTGGTGCAGGACTCCGCGCGACTGAAAATCCTCCAGTATGCCGCTGATTTCGGAGGTGAGCTTGCCCTCGAAAGGGTCTATCAATTCAATTTCGATGTTCCGACCGCTGATCTCGCGAAACTCATAGGCCATGTCGCGAATCTCGTTGCGGAGGTTTTTGAAACGGGCCGACATCTCCCCATCCAAATACAGTCGGAAGTACAGTTTTTCCTTGAGTCCTTTGGCGAGTTTCTTGCTCGTTTCAGAGAGGGTGTATCGCGCTTCGCTGGTAAGATCCACGCGTTGGTAGTAAACGTTGGCCAGGATGTTGGCTACAACCACCACAACCATTAGGGTGACGAATTCGAGCAGAGATTGAATGCGGTTGCTATACTTTTTCATCACCATTTTCTGCTTTCAAAAACCAACTTAGTGCCACCGAGGAAGGTAGCGATGAAGCCCAAGAAATAAACGATATCGCGGGTGTCGAGCACTCCACGACTGATCGACTGATAATGGAAGTCCAAGCTGAACCATTCCAAACTCTTGCCAATCAGTTCTAACGCTTTGATATCTCCCAGCAAACTCAAAACCCCATACCAGAAGAAACACAACACCATCGAAATGATCAGGGAAACAATTTGGTTATCGGTGAGTGAGGATGCGAACAATCCGATGCTGGCGTAACTCGCTGCCAAAAGAACGAGACCCATGTAAGAGCCCCAAGTAGCGCCGCTGTCAACGCCTTGAAGCGGGTCTGCCAATTGGTTTATCGTGTAGTAATAGAAAATGGTGGGGAGCAACGTAAAGACAATCAATCCCACGGCAGCAAAATATTTGCCCAGTAGAATCGAAGTGTCGCTCACAGGTCGGGTGGTAAGGATCTCGATGGTTCCGAGTCGTCGCTCTTCGCTCAAACTGCGCATGGTGATTGCCGACACCAAGAAAATGAGTATGTAGGGCGCGATGTTGAACATGACTTGCAGGCTGGCAATGCCCAAATCCAACACGTTGTTTTCCTGTATCAACCACATGAATATGCCAGTGATTACCAAGAAAACGCCCATCACGATGTACGCAATGAAGGAGCCCAAAAAACTGCGAATCTCTTTCTTAAATACTACCCACATGGCTATTGGTTAAATTTCTGAAGATGGTTTCCAAAGAATCGTTGGGTGAACTTTGCTTAAGGCCTTCCAACGTATCGTCTGCGATGATTTTTCCGTGATTGAGCAGAATAACGCGGCTGCACATGGCTTCTACTTCTTGCATGATGTGCGTGCTGAGCAATACGGTTTTGTTCTTGCCGAGGTTTTTGATCACATTGCGCATTTCTACCACTTGGTTGGGGTCTAGACCCGATGTGGGTTCGTCTAAAATCAATACTTCTGGGTCGTGAATCAATGCTTGCGCCAGGCCAACACGCTGTCGGTACCCCTTCGATAATTGTCCGATTTTTTTGTTCCGTTCGGGCGATAATTGGGTGAGGTCGATGGCTTTTTCAACCGCAGATTTGATTTGCGATACGCCTGCCATACCTGCAGAAAATTGCAGGTACTCGGTGACATACATGTCGAGGTAGAGGGGGTTGTGCTCTGGCAGATAGCCCACGCGTTTTCTGACCAATAGGCTGTCTGTATTGAGGTTAAAGCCACAGACTACAGCATCTCCGCTGCTGGCGGGAATGTAGCCGGTGAGTATTTTCATGGTTGTGGATTTTCCGGCTCCGTTCGGACCCAAAAATCCAACAATTTCGCCTGTGGGGATTTCAAACGATAAGTCGTTTACAGCCCACTGGCTACCATAGCGTTTCGATAAATGATTGACTTGAATGCTCACAGAAAATACAAAAATAGTTGAATCGTTTCAACCTTTTATACGCTGTATAACGTTTGCGACACTTCTTCTATTCTAATCTCGTAAGAATATCTGCGTTTGCGGCTCTTGCTGCCTTTGTATCTGCTTCTGCGATAAGAACTTCTGCGTTTTTTGTAGTGGTAAGTTCCCGCTGGCATTTGGAAAATTTTTGATTCGATGTTTAGGGTATCTACCTTCACCGTTTCATTGGGAAAATCAATAACGGCGGAGGGGTTCAAGGGGCGACCCAAAAAGCGAATTTCAAAATGTAGGTGGGGGCCTGTGCTATGGCCAGTTGATCCGCCCAAGCCAAGCAGTTGACCTGCATTGACCAATGTGCCGGGATTTACATCGAGTTTGCTGAGGTGTGCGTACAAGGTTTCTAGTCCGTTGTAATGCCTCACCACCACACAATTTCCGTAGCCATTGTAGTATTTGCTCATGCGCACAACGCCATCAAAGGCCGCGTAAACGGAATCACCGGTGCGTAGTTGTAAGTCGATGCCGGTATGCGGACGTCCATGCCGCCAACCAAAGGGAGAATTGGTTCTGCCATAGATAGGCATGGCGAAATCACAGTCCATTTCAAGCACTGTTAGCGGAATGATTTCTTGCAACTTGCGCAAATCGAATCGATAGGCATCCACGTGGAGGGTGTCCCAAAAGGCATAGAAGTCGTATTCGGGCAACATGCCAGGAATGATGAACTCTCCCTCATCGTAATAATAAGCAATGGTGTCATCCGAAGACATCCAAGCAGAATCTTCAACAATGTAGTCGCCATCGTCTTCGCCGTAATCCTCGTCATCCACTTGTGCTTTGGCGGATATCGATAACAGCAAGCAGACCAGCAAGCAGGTCTGCTTAATCAAATTGAACCATTGATTGGGCTTGTTGTGCATCGATAAGGATTTGGGTTTTGAGCGATTCCAAGGAATCGAACTTTTGCTCATGTCTCAAATACTGTACCAAAAACAACGAGATGGGGTGTCCGTAGATGTTTTTATCGAAATCGAAGAGGTGTGCTTCCACGCGGAGGTCTTGGCCGTTGACGGTAGGACGGTAACCGATGTTGCAGACCATTTTATAGCGCTCATTTTCGAGCAGACAATAGCCTGCGTAAACACCCGAAGGGGGGATGAGTTTGTAAGGGTCTTGAATGTCCAAATTGGCCGTTGGGAAGCCGATGGTTCTGCCGAGTTTTTGTCCTTCCGTTACGATACCAGTAAGTATGTATGGTTTACCAAGGAAGGTGTTGGCTTCGTTTAATTGTTTGTTTGACAGTGCTTTGCGAATTCTGGTGCTGCTGATGGCGATGGCATCTATCTCAGAGGCTGGGATTTCTTGCACTTGGAAATGAAACTCTTGGGCCAGGGCCAAAAGACTTAGAAAATCGCCCTCACGGTTCTTGCCGAAGCGATGGTCATAACCGATCACAATGGTGTCTACGTGAAGTTGATCCACCAAGATTGTTTTGACAAAATCTCTGGGTGATAGTTGCGCGAATTCTTGTGTAAATGGCAAAACCAAAACATAATCCACCCCCAAATCGTAAACAGCTTGGGCTTTTTCTTCGATGCTGCTGAGCATGCGAAGTTCGTGGTTGTTTGGGTCGATCACCAGCCGGGGGTGAGGGTGGTAGGTAATGAGCAAACTCTTGGTATTCTTAGATTTGGCCAAGACCACCACTTGTTTAAGTACTTTTTGATGGCCCAAATGTACCCCGTCGAATGTTCCTTGGGTAATGACCAGCGGCTGATCGCTGGGAATCTCGGACGGGTTGTGGTAGAGGCGTTTCATTTTAGCGTGTGCAAATTTCGTGAAAATAACTGTGCCAAATACGCGTTGTTAAGTAAATTTGTTGCAGATGCAAAAACGCGCATGGTTCTTCGGTTTGGCGATGGGGATTCTTTCGCTGAATGCCCAAACGGGTGGTACAGGCGTTTTTCGCATTTTGGATGTGCCGTTGCATAGTAGGGCTTTGGCTTGGAGCGGTTACCTGGTAACTCAACCTTATGGAGATGTGCTGCAATCGGTCAGCAACCCGGCTTTGCTCAACGAAAGTCATGTTGGTAAGTTTGGTTTGAGTGCAGGATCTGTCTTGCCCACCGTGATGACAGCCAACGCCACAGGTGCTTGGAAAGGCAAGCGATTTATGTGGTCGGGATTTGCTCAGCTCATCGATGCCGGAGCAATGGATGCTTATGATGCCGGTGGAAATCCGCAAGGCGAGGTAAAAGCCAATGAAACCCAAATTGGGGTGAGTGCCTCTTGTCAAGTAGAGCCCAGATTTAGGGTGGGTGCTCAAGTGGGTATGGTTTACAGCGTGTTGGGGCCATATGTTTCCAATGGTGTATTCATGAATCTCGGTTGCAATTATATCAAACGCGATTCGGTGCTTAGTTGGGGATTGTTGGTGAAGAACCTCGGGGCGCAAATTGTAACCTACCGGGATGCGGCTCGCGAACCTCTGCCTATGAACATTCAAATGGGTGTGTCGTTGAGCCCCAAGCACATGCCATTTAAATTTCATATTACCGCCCACAGTCTTCAGCGCTGGGATTTGACCTATGACCAATACATCGACAATGGTGGGAAAATCGATTTGAACGGAAAGCCCGTTGTGCCATCAGAGGCTGGTTTTGCGGCAAAATTGATGCGGCACATGGCCCTTGGGACTGAATTGGCGCTCGGACAAAATTTGAGTTTTTTGATCGGATATAGTCATCAGCGCAGAATGGAAATGTCGACTTCCGAGCGCAGAGGTACCTCGGGTTTTGGTTGGGGAATGAAATTTAAAATGGCCAAATTGGACATTACCTATGGTAGTGCTTCTTATTTTCCGGGTCAAAATTCTAATCAATTCTCTTTGTCCATTGACCCAACCCGCTTCTCAAAAAAGCGCACGATTGCTCATGTGGCTTTTAGGGGTATACCAGAACTTTAATTTTTAGCATGGAGAAAAAGATCAACATCGCCATCGACGGTTACAGCAGTTGTGGCAAGGGAACCTTGGCGAAAGCATTGGCGAAAGCCTTGGGTTATGTGTTTATCGATAGTGGGGCAATGTACAGGGCGGTAACGCTACATATGTTGAGGGCTGGTGTGGATGTTAATGATGAAACTGCGGTTTCAGATGCGCTGAATGCTGTGCAAATAGGGTTTGTGAACAATGCAAACAATTTGTCGGAAGTGACATTGAACGGGGTTTCTGTGGAATCGGAAATAAGGAATATTGAAGTGGCGGCCAAAGTGAGTGAAGTGGCGAAAATTCAAAGCGTAAGAACACGGATGGTTGCCTTGCAACAGGCCATCGGACAGTCTAAAGGGGTTGTGATGGATGGTCGAGACATCGGAACTGTTGTGTTTCCTGGGGCCGAACTAAAAATATTTATGACCGCAAGTCCGGCCGTTAGGGCCCAAAGACGGTTTGATGAATTGATCGCCAAGGGCGATGATGTTACGTTGGAAAGCATCGCAGAGAACTTGCAACACCGCGATCGCATCGATGCGAGTAGAGAAAATAGCCCCTTGACATTGACAGATGATTACCGCGTGTTAGACAATTCAGATTTGTCAAAAGAGGCCCAATTTGACCTAGCTATGGACTGGGCAAAAAAAGCCATCGCGGGGAATTAAGCCCTTGATTTCGTTGATATCTTGCGCATAACCTTGTTTGGGGATGTTGTATTTTTGTGGAAGTATGAATAGGCAAAAAATCGTTGCGGGTAACTGGAAAATGCACAAAACCTTGGAAGAGAGCCAAGCGTTGATCACTGAAGTAAGAGGCATCGTAAGAGATGAATATCGCGGGGATGGCAAAGTGGTGTTGATTCCAACCTTTTTGGCGTTGCCAACTGCGGTGAGATTGTTGGAGGGGAGTGGTTTGCAGGTGGGTGCTCAAAATGCTCATCAAGAAGATCAAGGCGCTTACACCGGTGAAATTTCTGCGGGCATGTTGAAGTCGATAGGGGTTGATTATTGCTTGGTGGGACATAGTGAGCGACGTCAATATTTCGGCGAGACGAACGACGTGTGTGCGGCCAAAGTGAAGTCTGTGATTCGACATGGGATGAAGCCCATTTTTTGTGTGGGTGAGACGTTAGAGCAACGTGAAAGCAAACAATATTTTAGGGCCATTGAAGAGCAGGTGGTTCAGGGGTTGTTCCATTTGGATCGCAAAGAATTTGCTCAAGTGGTGGTGGCTTACGAGCCTGTTTGGGCCATCGGAACGGGTTTGAATGCCTCTCCAGAGCAAGCGCAAGAAATTCATGCTTACATCCGCAAACTGATTGCCAATCAGTACAATGAAGAAGTGGCCGCTGCAACATCGATTCTCTACGGGGGAAGCGTGAAGCCAGAAAATGCGGCTGCGTTGTTTCTACAGGGCGATATCGATGGTGGATTGATCGGTGGTGCCAGTTTGAAAGCCCGCGATTTCATCGATATTGTGAAGGCGATGCGCTAATTTCGACAAGGAAACGCATCTTGGTGCGTTATTTGATAACCCATGATGATGCTTCGAGCCCTTTTTACCATTGTATTGTTTGCCCTCGGGTTAAAATTATCGGCCCAAAACGGTAGCTTTAGTCCGGTTCCGGCTACGTTTATCGCGGAATTTGAGGCGTTTATTGCCAAGGCGAACGACAAGGGATTGACCCGCAATTTTGCCGTGTTCAAAGAAAACTGGGAGTTGGGAAAGTTCTCACCCAGTCAGCAAAAATTTATCATCGATATCAGCAATCAGATGCTCGCTGAGAAAATGTCGCTGCAACCGCATTTTCAATTGTTTATGACCACTGTTGCGGCATTTTTGGTGAACCAACTGCCCGATAAAGTCTTACTTCAGTGGCAAAATATTACCAAATCGCTGCTGGGAAATAGCAACAAAGAATACCTCGACTTCCTTACAACCACAGCCAACTTGTTCGCAAACAAGGTGGTTTATCAGTCCGGAACTACTCTTTGGAAAGTTGATACCCTGGATTTCGACATGTATTACAAAGGGGAGATTGAAATTCATTTTGGGCAGGTGGATTTGGTTTGTCAGGGATTCATGGACAAAATGGTGGTGAAAGCCACCAAAGGCATCTATAAGCCAGCCAAAAATATTTGGCTGGGAGAGTATGGGTCCGCTGATTTTCAACGTTGCCTGCCCGATGAGTCGGCCTATGTGAAGTTTGGTAAATTTCGCTTGAATTTGGACTTGAATACCTACAGTGTAGATTCTGCATCGCTTACTTATAACCGGTATTTTAAAACTGCGGTGTTGGGTAAATTTACCGATAATTTGTCGAGCGCCACCGATTCATTGAAAGTAAAAAAATCGGGATTCCCGCAATTTAACTCTTACGACAACGAATTGTTGGTGCGAGGCATTGTAGGGGATGAGAGTTTCTTCCGCGGGGGCTTTACCATTCAGGGTCATACCATTACAACGGCAACAGCCAATGGAAAACCTTCGGTCATCGACGTGTTCTACAAAGGCAAGAAAAAGGTAACACTCAAGAGCAAATCGTTCAAAATATCGGATGGCATTGCGGGTACATTGCAAGCGGAGTACACCTTATACCTCGACAGTGTCACCACCATTTATCACCCGTTCGTTAAAGTCAACTTTATCTTCAAAGACAACAAACTTATTGTCGATCGCGGCGAAGAAGGATTGATGCGCGTACCCTTTGCAGATAACTATCACAATGTGAGCTTGGATGTCCAACAAGTTCGCTGGGTCATTACCGAACCCTTTGTGGACTTTGATAACGTAAACAACGACCTTGAAGCCCGAATATCTTCGGATGACTTTTTTCGCGACATTCTCTATAACCGATTGCAAGGACCCCTTCGCTCTCATCCCTTGGAAGGGCTTGTGGCATTCTATAACCGTCAGCCCGAAGACCCCATCTCCAATCAGTTGCAGCAGGACATCAAGCGATTGATGCTTTCCAAAGATCCTGCAGTCAAAGCCAAAGCGGATGCCAAAATGAAGCAGTTGCAAGCCCGCAAAGCAGAATTGCGCGAATACTACAAGGCCGAGCAGCGTCAGAAATTCTCTTTGGATGACTATGCGTTCTTTCAGAAAACCCAAAAAGAGTATTTGGTTGCGCCATTCTTGGAACTGCACGACCAAGGATATATCAACTATCTACAAGATCAAGACAGCGCGATTCTTCTGCCCAAAGCCTTTCGCTATGTGCAAGCCCACCAAAAGATGCGTGATTATGATGTGATTCGCATTTCATCCATCATTGGTGCAAGACCAAATTTTACCCTCAATTTGCTGTCGAACGAGATGAATTTGGAAGGGGTTTCGAAATTTTTCTTCTCCGATTCTCAGAACGTGATTGTGGTTCCTTCTAATCAGCAAGTTACCCTAACCAAGAACCGCGGACTGAGATTTGGCGGACAGTTGCGTGCAGGTCGATTCGATTTCTACGGTAAAAAATACGTGTTCAATTACGGTCAGTTTAACATTGCGATGTCGGCCGTAGACTCATTGCAAATGTATTTCCCGGATTCCTCGGGCCGCAGGTTGGTTCCCATCAAATCGGTGTTGCGAAACGTGAGTGGAACATTGTATATCGACAAGCCCAACAACAAATCCGGCAACAAGGATTATCCTGAATATCCCATTTTTGTGTCGGACAAGGGCAGTGAGGTGCTATACGACAAACCCCACATTCACGGCGGTGCCTATGAGGGCGATAAGTTTAAGTTTGTGATGGATCCGTTTACGATTGACAGCTTAGACAACTTCACCATTGCCGGTTTGCGTTTCGATGGCAACTTTATTTCGGATGGGATTTTCCCTGAATTCCGTCATTACGTGACCATTCAAAAAGACTATTCCTTGGGATTTATCAAGCATACACCGCCCGGAGGGTACACCATGTATCGCGGAAAAGGGCTGGGCGACATGACCATGAATTTGTCTGAGGAGGGTTTTTATGGTACGGATGGTAGCATCCAATATCAAGGATCGAAAAGTGAATTTACCAAAATCTTGCTGTTGCCGAAAAAAGCAGTGGGTGTGCTGAATCGCTACGATTTGACTGAAAATACCAAATATCCCGAGATTCATGCCGTGATGGCCAACATGGAGTGGAATCCCTATCAAGACGAATACAACGTAACCAATGGCACAACACCCATCAAAATGTTCAAGGTGGGCCACGACTTTACGGGAACCATTACCCAGTTGCCCAGCGTGGTGAAGGGAAATGGAACCTTGGCATGGGATCAAGCGAAGTTTTATAGTCAGGAGCAAGTGTTTGGTCCTCAGAAATCAACCGCCAAAAAAGCCAATTTGCAGATTTATGCGGCTGACTCCTCGCGGATGGCGTTTGAAACCAGCGACATCAATGGCACCATGGATTTCAGCAAACGCATAGGAACATTTACCAAGAATGAGCCTGGTTCTATGACGAAGTTTGATTACAACATGTACCAAACCAACCTCACGGATTATCGTTGGGACATGGACAAGAAGATCATCACCGCGAAGGTGGGCCCTTCACTGGCCGGACAACCCCCCATATTTGCGAGTACCAATCCAACCCAGGGCGGTCTGAGTTTTGAAGCGAAACGGGCCGATTACAGCTTGGTGGATTATACCCTCAAAATTTCTGAGATTCCGTATATCGATATCGCCGATTCAAGATTGTTCTTGAAAGATGGCAAAGCCACTGTGCGTGCCAATGCCGATATGGACCTATTGGATAGTACCAAGTTGATTGCCGGAAAGAACAATAAATTCCATGAAATTTATAAGTTGAAAGTAAAGGTCTATGGTAAAAATAAGATTCGAGGCAATGGTTTCTATCAGTATGTGAACAGTCGCGGTGGCCGACAAGAATTCTTCCTCGACAGCGTGATCGTGAATGAAAATCAACGAGTGGAAGGGGTTGGAAAGATCGCCGAGGAGCAGAACTTTACCTTGGAGACAAAAATTGGGTACAAAGGCTTCGCCCAGATTGAAAGTACAGAGAAGCTTATCCGATTTACCGGTTACGTGAAACCGTTGCATACGTTCAAGAACATTTATCCTTCGGTTTGGATTCGTTTCGACAACCGTGTGGATCCCAAAGATGTGGTGCTTGACATGAGCGACCCCCGCGATAAAGACAATAAAAAGCAATACGTGGGATTGTTTGTCGCCAATGATTCAAGCTTCGTGTATCCCCTGATGTATTCATGGAAACGTCGTTACTCTGATGACGATGTTACCAATGATACGGGCATTTTCTACTACGACAACAAGACAGAAAGCTTTTATGCAGGCAGCAAGTCTCGATTGCGCGATGGTGGACTCAAGGGCAGCTGGATTCAATTTAACGAACGCAATCATAGCATTCACGCCGAGGGGCCTTTGGATTTTGGACTCGAAACGCCCAACATCAAATTTAAGAATGCGGGTACGGCAGATTTGTATCCCGGCGATAGCAGTTTTGTGTTCAACTTGGCGATGATGCTGGATTTCCCCATGCACCCCGATTATGTAGAACGCTTGGTGGCACTGATCAACGAAAATGGAGGCAATACTGCAACCGTTAATACCGATTTCTTCAAACGTTGTTTGGGCGAGATGATGGAAAGCGAGAAGGCCTATCGCAACGCCTTGGAGAATTTGATGAAAAACGGCGAATTGAAAGGCAAGGATGAGGCGGAATACAAGTTGGTACTCAGCGATGCTACCTTCAGATGGGATAGCAAACTCCGCGGGATGTATTGCAACGACTTAGTTTCAGTGGCCAGTATCGCAGGCAAGCCCATCAATAAGAATATGCATGCCGTGATGCTGTTAGAACACAAACGCAGCGGTCAAAACATGTATGTTTACCTCGATTTGGGCGCCAACGATTACATCTACATCAACCTCACCAAGACGGGGGCGAATGTGTATGCAACGGACCAAAACCTGCAACAAATTTTGACGAATACAGCCGACAAAGTGAAAGCGGAGAACTTCTATATTCGTCCGGCAACCGAACGTCAGGTCGACAAATTCCTTAGACGTTTTGAATAGGTAAAGGTTTAATCTTGCTGCGATTCTGGGTAAACCACTTGGCTTAAAAACAACCCTTCGGCGGGGACAGAAGCGCCGGCATCGCTGCGATTTCCTGTGTCGAGAATGCGTTGAAATTCCTCGGTGCTGATTTTGCCCAATCCAACTTCGACGAGTGTGCCCACAATGGCTCTAACCATGTTGCGCAAAAACCGATTGGCTTGAATGGTAAAAATATAACCGAGGTCGGTGGCTAACCAGTGTGCTTGAAACACGGTGCAGTTGGGGTTGTTGTTGGGTGCCTCGCCTTTGCAAAAAGCCCAAAAGCTGCGTTCACCTACGAGCTTGGTCGCACAGTGATTCATGGCATCAACATCCAGACATTGGGCATTCCACCAAAAGGTGTGGGGCGCAAACGGATCTTTTTTTGTTTGAATATGGTATTGGTACTCACGAAGTATGGCATCGAACCGCGCATGGAAATTGGGCTCACAGGGTTGGGCGGTCATGACATGGATATCGATGGGAATCATTTTGTTCAACCGATGGGCCAAATCATGGGGCAGGTTTTCAGGACCATCGAAATGGGCCACAAAATAACTGGCGTGTACTCCTGAATCTGTGCGACCGCAGCCCATGGTCTCAATGGGTTGATTGCACAAAGTACTGAGGGCTTTGTCGATGGCGGCTTGAACGGTGGGCGCGTTGGGTTGAATTTGCCAGCCAGCGTAATTGCTGCCATTGTAGGCCAATTCGATTTTATACCGCATGTTAGCAGTTTTCGTATACGATGGCACAGCCTTGACCAACACCGATACACATGGTGGCCAGGCCGTATTTCAACGAAGGGTTTCTAAGCATATGGTGCAAAAGGGTTGCCGAAATTCGGGTTCCTGATGCGCCCAGTGGATGACCGATGGCGATGCTTCCGCCGTTTGGATTCACGATATTTCGATCAATTTCCAGTGCACGCATGCTAGCCAGCACTTGAGAGGCAAAGGCTTCGTTTAATTCTGCAACACTCAAATCTTGAACTGAAAGGCCTGCGTTTTTCAGAGCTTTTTGGGTTGCGGGTACTGGTCCGATTCCCATAATACTTGGGTCTACGCCCGCCGCACCGATGCCCGCTACGCGGGCCATGGGGGTAAGTCCAAGTTGTTTGACCATTTCTTCAGAGGCGAGTATGCACACTGCGGCGCCATCGTTGATGCCGGAGCTGTTGCCGGCTGTAACACTGCCACCCTCGCGAAATGCAGGTTTCAAGTTCGCCAAAACACTGACTTCACTGAGTCTTGGATGTTCGTCGGTGCTAAAAAGTAGGGGCTCTCCTTTTTTCTGTGGGATGGGCACGGCAACGATTTCGTTTTGGAAATTACCAGCCGCGTGGGCATTTTTCCAATTGAGTTGCGTTTCGTAGGCAAACTGATCTTGGTCCTCTCTCGATATTTTAAATTGCTCCGCCACGTTTTCCGCGGTTTCACCCATGGAATAAGGGTAATACAATTTGGATAATGCTGGGTTGGTGAATCTCCATCCAATGGTTGTGTCGTGAATTTCTGTTGAGCGCGAAAAGGCCGATTCTGCTTTGGCCATCACAAAGGGTGCCCGGGTCATGCTTTCCGTGCCCCCTGCAAGCACCAAATGGGCTTGGCCCGAGGCAATTGACATCACACCATTCATGATGCTTTGCAACCCGCTGGCACAGAGTCTGTTTACCGTGTAGCCCGGAACACTCGTGGGGATTCCAGCAAGTAAAGAAGCCATTCTTGCTACGTTTCTATTGTCTTCACCCGCTTGGTTGGCAGCCCCCAAAATCACTTCGTCAATGGCCGCAGGATCGATGTTGGGATTGCGTTGCAACAACGATAAAATTACGTGCGCCGCTAAATCATCGGGACGGATTGCAGCCAAAGTGCCACCAAATTTTCCTACTGGGGTTCTTACAATGTCGATTACGTAAACAGGTTGCTTCATCGATGCAAAATTCTGCATTTTCACGCATAGCTCGTTGGTAAATTTTATATTTGTCCATTCATGTCTATTTATCAGGGCCATTTCCTCATGCAAACTGCCACAAAATTGGTTGCGGCATTGCTCATGGTCTTGATACCGGGACTCACCTTTATGCATGTTCTGGCGCACAAACGTCAACACAAGGAAGTGAAACGCTACCTGGAAAGAACGGTGGGTATGGAGTTATCTGAAGACCTGTTTTTGCCCAATACGGCGGAATATGCTCATGTGAAAAAAGGCAGTGAAATCATTCTGGGGGAGAACAAGTACGACGTGCTGCAGGTGATAGTTGTACCGGGCGGATATCGCGTAAAAGCGTTCAATGACAAAATCGAAAAAGCCCTAGAAAATCAAATCGCCCAGCAAACCGAGCGCGGTCATGGTGGCAGCAGTCATGCCAAGCCGCTTTGGTTCGATAAATTGCACTGGGGCCTTTGGGATAAAGAGACAAGTGTTCCACTTCCATTGCATAAGGAGCAAGAATTTTTAAAGGATGTGGGCCGCGATGTACTGTGCGGATTCAGGGAGGTGAGCGTTCCGCCTCCGCAAGGATGTGAGTACCAACAAAGGGAATTTTTTTCCTAAAACACAAATGCAGCTTCTTTGCACTGCGAAGGGGTGATCATTTGGTGTGTTTTCAATTGTGTATACATCCAAAAAATTATGAAAAAAACGATGATTATTAGCGCTTTGCTGTGCCTGATGGGTATGGCGAACGCACAAGTGGATACAAAGAAATCAACAGATACTACCGAAGTGGAATCGTTTGAAGAGGTATTGGTCTCCTCACAGCGATTTGAACAACAGAGAAAAGAAACACCCAGACAAATTGAAGTTGTCGGTGCCAAGCGTTTGTCGGAATTACAACCGGCCACCTTGGGTGATGCGTTGATCAATACGGGTCAGGTGTTTGTACAAAAGAGTCAAATGGGCGGTAGTTCGCCCGTTTTGCGTGGGTTTGAAGCCTCTCGGGTGCTGATGGTGGTCGATGGGGTTCGCATGAACAATGCCACCTATCGTGCGGGCCATTTGCAGGACATTATCACCATCGATCCGTTCATGCTTGATCGCATGGAGGTGAACTTTGGTTCAGGCTCTACTTTGTATGGTTCCGATGCCATGGGCGGTGTGTTGTACTTCAAAACCAAGGAGGCAACTTTGGGCAAATTTGCGGTTAAACCTACGGCTACTGTGCGATATCAATCGGCCAGCCAATCCATCATTGGTAACCTGGGATTGAAGATGCAGACCCAAAAGGTGGGACTGATTTTGTCGGCCACCCGCAGTCAATTCGGCGATTTACGCAGTGGTAGCAGGAATTATTCGGACTGGGATACGTTTGGATATTTAACGAAGTATGTGACCCGCATCAATGGTCGCGATACCGTTTTGAAGAACGATGATCCGCAGTTACAGAAAGGAACGGGCTACGATCAGACCGATTTGTTCGCCAAAGTTTTTGCCAAAACGGGAAAGGTTGAACACACCTTGAATGTGCAGCGTTCTATGGCCGGACTTATTCCGCGGTATGACCGTATGTCGGAGTTTAACAACGGCAAGCCCGTTTACGGTCGGTGGGATTATGCCCCACAGAATCGTAGTTTTTTGTCGTACACGGCCAAATTGGGCTCTGCGGATCACAGCACGCGATTGACGTTGGCTCAGCAAGGGACAGAGGTTGCCAGGGTAACCCGAAATTTTGGAAGTTCTACCGAGTGGACGCAGCGCGACGAGGTTACGATGCGCACGTTGAATTTGGATCGCCACGACAAGATCAGCGAGTCGTTCACTTTGAATTCTGGGGTAGAGATGGTTTGGAATGCGGTGAATTCGGTGGGAATCAATAAAAATATTTCTACTTTGGCAGAAACTGCAACCAAGGCCAGGTATAGTGATTCGGGTGCAACCACTCAGATGCATTCTGTATTTGCTCAGGGGATTTATCGTGTAGCAAAAACGGGCACAGTGATTCAGGGGGGCTTCAGGGTTTCCAAGTATTCGTTGGAGGCGTTGTTTTCTCAGGCGAACCCTTGGAAGTTGCCTTACAGTTCCATTTCATTTGCTTCAACAACGCCCAGTTATGATTTGGGGTTGACGCAGCAGTTAGAGAAGGGATTGTTGTTAAAGGCGAGTGTGAATCAGGCGTACCGCAATCCAAACATAGACGATATGACCAAGGTGTTTGACAGCAAGCCGGGAGCCAAGTTGTTGGTACCGAGTCCGACGTTGAAAGCCGAGCAGAGCACCACCTGCGATTTGGGGTTTTTGTGGCGGAAGGACAGGGCGTTTGCTTTGGAGGCGGGGATGTTTAGCAGTGTGGTGAAGAATTTACTGTTAGACCAACCGGGCAGTTTGAACGGTGCTGATTCGATGATGTACGATGGCAGGATGACAAGGATTTATCAGTTGCAGAATGTGGCGGTTGGACAGATCACGGGGTTGTATTTGAATGCGAAGGTGAGGGTGATGCGTGATTTGTGGTTCAGCGGATCGGTTACACAGACTAAGGGGATATATCAGGTGGATGAGGCGGCTGCTCCGCAGCCGCTGGATCATATTCCGCCGGTATATGGACAGGCCTCTTTGCGTTGGAACGGCGCGGGTTGGTTTGCTGAAGCGCAGTGTTTGTTCAACGGGATGAAGAAGGCCAAGGATTACTCGAGTTCTGGGGAAGACAATCAGGACAAGCAACCGATTGGATTGGCTGATATCAATGGTGATGGAAAGGCAGACGGGTTCAATCCGGCTTGGCAATGTTGGAACCTTCGCGGGGGGTATCAGCACAAGTCGGGTTTGAGCGCTACGTTGGCTGTGGAGAATTTGTTGGATTTGCATTACCGGTATTTTGCCAGTGGGATGAGTGCAGCTGGGAGGTCGGTGAATGTGAGTTTGGCGTACACTTTTTGGTGATGGGTTGATTGGGTTCGGCGTGCCCGAAGGGCCGCCGAACCCTCAGGCGCCGGGGAGCGGGAGCTCCCCGGCGCTTTTGTTTTATGGGGTTGTCTGAGGACCATCACGGATACTTTCGTATCTTTGCAGCCACTATGGGAAGGATTTTTGAAAAACGCAAACATACCATGTTTGCTCGCTTCGACCGTATGGCCAAGCAGTTTACCCGCATCGGAAAAGAAATAGCCATCGCAGTAAAGCAAGGTGGACCTATGCCGGAAAACAATCCCAAACTGCGTACAGTTATCCAAAACGCCAAGGCCGTGAACATGCCCAAAGACCGCGTGGATGCCGCAATTAAAAGAGCGAGTTCAAAAGGCGATTCTGCCGACTATGAAGAAGTTCGTTTCGAAGGGTATGCCCCTTATGGTGTGGCTGTTTTGGTAGAAACCGCTACCGATAACAATACCCGTACCGTTGCCAACGTGCGTATGCATTTCAACAAAGGGGGTGGGGCCATGGGCAAGACAGGCTCATTGGATTTCATCTTTACCCGAAAAGGCGTGTTGAAAATTGAAAAAGCCAAGTTGGGCGGTCGGGATTTGGATGAGTTTGAGTTTGAACTGATCGATTTTGGTCTCGATGAAGTGGCCATTGATGAGGATATGGTGTATGTATATTGTGATTTTACATCGTTCGGACAGATGCAAAAAGGCCTGGAAGACATGGGTGTAGAAGTGAATACTGCCGAGTTGCAATACATTCCCAATACTTGGGTAGATCTCACTGAGGAGCAGGCGAAAGAAGTCTTGGATTTGGTGGATCGATTGGAGGGAGACGATGACGTTCAAAACGTTTATCACAATTTGCGATAAGGTAAGCTGGTGCGGGGCGCACTGCGGTTAGTAAGACTGTATATAACGCAAAAGAGGGCGGAATTTCCGCCCTCTTTTGCGTTGGTTATTGCGTTGGTTATCGCGCTGGAATTATTTCGGACAGGTTTGGCACTCAATTACCTTGGCATCGAAAACTGCCTTTAATGGAATGTTGCGCTCAGGTTGTGTGGGGTCGTTGCTCACAATCCAAATGGAGTAGTTGGCATTCCCCTTTTTTAATACGGTTTCAAAAAACACTTTCACCGTAACCGATTTTCCGGCAGGAATTACCAGTTTGGCCTGTGGGTACTTGGGCGATTTCTCAGTGGGGTATTTCAGTGAAATACAGCCGCAATCACCCGCGATTTCATGAATTACGAGTTCTGATTGGCCTGGATTCGACAAAGTGATTTCTGTGGCTAGAATGTCGCCGGCCACTTGCTTGCCAAAATTGATTTCTGGTTTGTCGGTGGTTAGTTTTGGTTGTTTTGCCAATTGCTTGGCGTTGAGTTTTGGGAAAAACTGCTTGCGGTTGTAATTGACGTACATCGCATTGTACAAAGCCGCAGGGTTGTCGGTGGTGAAGGGCAATTCAATGGTTGAAAAGCCGTAGTGCTTGATTTTGGTGCCATCAATGATGACCGAAAATTTGCCGCTTTCATTGGGTTCCATTGTGCTGGGGAACGTGGTTATGGTAAGGAAGTCTGGAATGCTGCCTGGTTCGATGGGATTGAAATTGGCCGTGTAAGGCGTTTCATTGGTGATACGTATGGTTTGAGAATCTCGTTGATTGTCGTACAGGGGGTTGAACGTAATGGAAGGGGCGCTGTACCGGATTTGACCTAAATCGGGGATGGGTGCTGCATTCGGGTCGATCTCTTCCTTGAGTACTTCTCCTTCAATATCCAGATGAACGATGGGCGCATTGATGGCGTTGGAGTATACCGTGATGGATTTTTTAAATTCTCCGATGCGGTTGGTGGTTTCATATCTTGCTTCAATAAATCCTTTGCCACCTGGCAGGATGGAGTCACGGGTCCAGTCTGGGGTAGTGCAACCACAAGAGGTATGTACTTGCTGGATAAATAGGGTTTGGTTTCCCATATTTGTGAAGGGGTAGCGGTGGGAAGCAAATTTGATGGATTCGGAGACTTTGCCAAAATTGTGAATGCTGTGATCGAAAATGATTTCAGGTCCTTTGGTGGGTTGCTTCGTATTTTGCGCGAAAACGGCGCGGTTGGTTATAGATAGGAGCGTAAAGCTGAGGACTGTCAGGATTCTCATGGTGCGAATTTTCTGGGTGGGAAGTATCAAAAGTAGTACCAAAGTTGAAGACGGAGAAAAAAAGATGAAAGTTGCTTGAAGGGTGGCGATTACAGCGTTTTTGGGAAGTGGCGATGGAATTTCACGCCGAATTGGTGAGATAATTGGGAATCTTTTGAAAACACGGCCATATTTTTTTCGTACAGTATTGATTTTGACAAATGAAAAGCGTAATTTTGCCGTCCTTTTTGGGAAAAATATGCCAACTATACAACAGCTAATTAGAAAGGGAAGACAGGAAACTGTTTGGAAGAGTAAGTCTCCAGCACTCGATTCTTGTCCACAGCGCAGAGGTGTTTGTACCCGCGTATACACAACCACGCCAAAGAAGCCAAACTCCGCGCTTCGTAAGGTGGCCCGTGTACGTTTGTCGAACGGAAAAGAAGTGAACGCCTACATTCCGGGTGAAGGCCACAACTTGCAAGAACACAGTATCGTATTGGTACGTGGCGGCAGGGTGAAGGATTTGCCAGGGGTACGTTATCACATTGTACGTGGTGCATTGGACACTGCGGGCGTGGAGGGACGTAACCAACGCAGAAGTAAGTACGGTACGAAGAAACCAAAGGCTAAGAAATAATTAAGAGTAAAAAGTCATGAGAAAATCGCGCGCTAAAAAACGCATATTGTTGCCAGATCCCAAGTTCAACGACACCGTTGTAACTCGCTTTGTAAACGGGATGATGTATGATGGCAAAAAATCTTTGGCATTCAACATTTTTTATTCCGCTTTGGATATTGTTGAGGCTAAGGTTACAGAGGAGCCAGGTATCGAAACTTTCCGCAAGGCGTTGAACAACGTAATGCCAACGGTAGAGGTAAAGGCACGTCGTGTAGGTGGATCTACCTTCCAAATTCCAACTGAAGTTCAGCCCCGCCGTCGCATGGCTGTAGGTATGAAGTGGATGATTGGTTACGCCCGCAAGCGCAACGAGAAATCAATGGCTGAGAAGTTAGCTGGTGAGATTTTGGCTGCAGCACGTAACGAAGGTTCTGCTGTGAAGAAAAAAGAGGATACACACAAAATGGCTGAGGCCAACAAGGCGTTCGCGCACTTTAGAGTTTAATTACAGAGAAATAGAAGCATGTCACGCGATTTATCGTTAACAAGAAATATTGGTATTGCTGCGCACATTGATGCCGGTAAGACTACAACCACAGAGCGCATTTTGTTCTACGCCGGTGTAAACCACAAAATTGGTGAGGTACACGATGGTGCGGCCACCATGGACTGGATGGCTCAGGAGCAAGAGCGTGGAATTACCATTACTTCAGCAGCTACCACTGTATTCTGGAAGTATTTGGATAAGAACTACCACATCAACATCATTGATACCCCAGGTCACGTAGACTTTACGGTTGAGGTAAACCGTTCTTTGCGTGTATTGGATGGTTTGGTGTTCTTGTTCAGTTCTGTGGATGGTGTTGAGCCTCAGTCAGAAACTAACTGGCGTTTGGCTAACAACTACAATGTGGCTCGTATTGGTTTCGTAAACAAAATGGACCGCGCGGGTGCTGATTTCTTGAATGTTGTAAATCAAGTGAAAACCATGTTGGGTAGCAATGCAATTCCTTTGCAGTTGCCCATCGGTGCTGAAGATAATTTCAAAGGGGTTGTTGATTTGATCAACTTCCGCGGAATGGTTTGGAATGAGAAAGACCAGGGAATGACCTACGAAACGGTAGAAATCCCTGCAGATATGGTAGAAGAAGCGACCATGTGGAGAGAGAAGTTGTTGGAAGCTGTGTCTGAATACGACGATACCTTGATGGAGAAGTTCTTCGAAGATCCAACTTCAATCACAGAAAGAGAAATTTTGAACGCTTTGCGTCCAGCCGTTATCGACATGAAAATTGTTCCGATGATGTGTGGATCTGCGTTTAAGAACAAAGGGGTACAAACCATGTTGGACATGGTGATGGAATTGATGCCATCTCCTTTGGATAAAGGTGGTGCAAAAGGTACTGACCCTGATACGGAGAAAGAAATTATCCGTAAGCCGGATTACAATGAGCCTTTCGCCGCTTTGGCGTTCAAGATTGCTACCGATCCATATGTAGGTCGTTTGTGTTTCTTGCGTGCTTACTCAGGCAAATTGGATGCGGGTTCGTATGTATTGAACATGCGTACAGGCAACAAAGAGCGTATTTCTCGTATCTTCCAGATGCACGCGAACAAGCAGAACCCAATCGATTATTTGGGTGCTGGTGATATCGGAGCTGCAGTAGGATTTAAAGATATCAAAACAGGAGATACCTTGTGTTCTGAAGGTCACCCTATCGTGTTGGAGTCAATGGTATTCCCTGAGCCAGTAATTGGTTTGGCGATTGAGCCTAAGACTCAAGCCGATTCCGATAAGTTGGGTAATGCTTTGGCGAAATTGGCTGAAGAAGATCCTACTTTCCGTGTAAATACGGATTCTGATACGGGTCAAACCATCATCAGTGGTATGGGTGAGTTGCACTTGGAAATCATCGTGGATCGTTTGAAGCGTGAATTCAAAGTTGAGTGTAACCAAGGTGCACCTCAAGTATCTTACAAAGAAGCAATTACAACTGAATATACACACCGTGAAACTTACAAAAAGCAAACCGGTGGTCGTGGTAAATTCGCGGATATCCAATTCACTTTGGGCCCTACCGATGAGTCTTTCACAGGCGAAGGTTTGCAGTGGGTGAATGAAGTTGTGGGTGGTTCAATTCCCCGCGAATTCATTCCTTCAGTGGAAAAAGGTTTCAAGGCCGCTATGGCCAACGGTGTATTGGCAGGTTATGCTATCGACCGTATGAAGGTTCGTTTGTTCGACGGTAGTTTCCACCCTGTGGATTCAGATTCGTTGTCTTTCGAAGTTGCAGCACGCAGCGGTTTCCGTGAAGCGGCTCGTCGTTGTAACCCAGTATTGTTGGAGCCTATCATGAAGTTGGAAGTAGTTACTCCTCACGAAAACAGTGGTGATGTAATGGGTGACTTGAACCGTCGTCGTGGCCAATTGGAAGGTATCGACGAGCGTGCAGGTTCTCAAATTGTGAAAGCAAAAGTGCCATTGAGTGAAATGTTTGGATACGTTACTACGTTGAGAACGATCACTTCTGGCCGTGCGACGTCTTCAATGGAATTCAGTCACTATGCTGAAACTCCAAGAAACATCGCAGATGAAGTATTGAAAAAAGCTAACGCTGCTAGTTAATAAATTTCAAAATGGTAAATCAAAAAATCAGAATCAAGCTCAAGTCTTTCGACCACAACCTTATCGACAAATCTGCCGAGAAGATTGTGAAGGCCGTAAAGACCACTGGGGTCGTGGTGAGTGGGCCAGTGCCGCTTCCAACACGTAAGAGAATCTTTACTGTGTTGCGTTCACCTCACGTTAACAAAAAAGCTAGGGAGCAGTTCCAATTCTGCACATACCAACGCTTGATCGACATTTTCAATGGATCTACAAAGACTGTTGATGCGTTGATGAAGATCGAGTTGCCTAGTGGTGTTGAAGTAGAAATCAAATTGTAAGGATAGCAGTCATGAACGGAATAATCGGAAAAAAGTTGGGTATGACCAGCATTTTCAACGAGGATGGTAAGCGTTTGGCTTGCACCGTGGTTGAAGCAGGTCCTTGTGTTGTAACACAGGTAAAGACCCAAGATACGGATGGTTACCAAGCGGTTCAATTGGCTTGGGGAGAGAAGAAAGACAAACACACTTCCTCTGCCATGAAAGGTCACTTTGCGAAGTCTAAAACCACACCTAAGCGTGTTGTGATGGAGTTCCGCGATGTAGATGCTTTACCTGAATTGGGTTCAGTGGTGGATGTAAACTTGTTCGAAACTGGCGAATACGTGAGTGTAGTGGGCAAGTCTAAGGGTAAAGGTTTTCAGGGTGTTGTTAAACGTCATGGTTTTGCCGGTGTGGGTGAATCTACGCATGGTCAACACAACCGTTTGAGAGCGCCAGGTTCTATCGGTGCTTGTTCGTTCCCAGGACGTGTATTCAAAGGAATGCGCATGGCAGGACGTACGGGTGGAAACCGAGTGAAAATCCAAAACTTGGAAGTTTTGAAAATTGATGCAGACAGAAACCTGATCGTGATTAAAGGAGCGATACCAGGTTACAATGGTTCAACCTTAATAATTGAGCGTTAAACATGGAAATTAAAGTATTAAACAAGCAAGGTTCTGAGACTGGAAGAACAGTAACTCTCTCTGAGACAGTATTCGGTATCAGTCCCAACGACCATGCCATATACTTGGATGTGAAACAGTTTTTGGCGAATCAACGTCAGGGTACTCACAAGACCAAAGAGAGAAAAGAAATTCACCGTTCTACGAAGAAGATTTTCCGTCAGAAGGGAACAGGAGGAGCACGTCACGGTTCATTGAAAGCTGGTATTTATGTGGGTGGTGCCCGTATTCACGGTCCACGTCCCCGCGACTACTCTTTCAAATTGAACAAAAAATTGAAGCAGTTGGCCCGTTTGTCGGCATTGTCTTACAAAGCAAAAACGAATAACATCCTTGTTGTGGAAGATTTTGATATGGCAGCGCCTAAAACTTCAGAGTTTGCAAATATGTTGAAGGCCTTGAAGGTGACTGGACGTACATTGTTCGTAACACCAGAGGTTCAAAAGAACATCGTTTTGAGTGGTCGTAATATCGAAGGCAACATAGTAATGCGTGCCAGCGATTTGAACACTTACGAAGTGATGAAGGCCGCTCAATTGATTATTACAGAAAATTCAATCGCCAAGATTCAGGAGGCAAATACAAAATGATACTCAAGAAGCCGTTGATTACCGAGAAGATGACCGCTATCATGGATAAGCGTGGTCAGTATGGATTCGTTGTTGACCCTAAGTCAACCAAAGACGAAATCAAAGCTGCCATCGAAGATTTCTATGGAGTGGAAGTGGCATCGGTAAACACCATGATCCAGCGGGGGAAGTCGCGCCGTAACAGACGCACAGGCCAAATCTCCGGTTATACTGCTAAGTATAAGAAGGCCATTGTAACATTAAAAGAAGGGTTTAACATAGACTTTTACGAAAACATTTAATCATGGCAGTACGTCGTTTAAATCCCACCACGCCTGGTCAACGCTTTAGGGTTGCCAATGCGTTTGCAGAAATTACCGCTAGCAAACCTGAGAAGAGTTTGTTGGTTTCCTTGAGCAAATCTGGTGGTCGAAACAATCAAGGTAAAATCACGTCTCGCTACATTGGTGGTGGACACAAGCGTCGTTATCGTATCATCGACTTCAAGCGTAATAACTTCGGAGTTGTAGGAGAGGTAATGACAGTAGAATACGATCCTAACCGCAGTGCATTCATTGCATTGATCCAATTTACCGAAGAGAAGCGTTACATCATCGCTCCTGCAGGTTTGAAGGTAGGACAAAAGATAGAGCAGGGTCCTGGTTCAGCGCCAGAGATCGGTAATGCTTTGCCATTGTCTGAGATTCCTTTGGGTACATTGGTTCACAACATCGAGATGAACCCAGGTCAGGGCGCTAAAATTTGTCGCAGTGCTGGTTCTTATGCTCAGTTGATGGCGCGTGAGGGCAAGTATGCCGCGATTAAATTGCCTTCAGGCGAGAGTCGTTTGATTTTGGCTGCATGTTTGGCTACCATCGGAAGCGTAGGTAACCAGGAGCACAGCCAAGAGCGCAAGGGTAAGGCGGGTCGTAGCCGTTGGATGGGTATCCGTCCACGTGTACGTCCATCAGCGATGAACCCTGTGGATCACCCCATGGGTGGTGGTGAAGGCCGTAACAAAGGTGGTCAGCCTCGTTCTAGAAATCTTATCTATGCTCAAGGTCAGAAGACCCGTGCACCTAAGAAGGCTAGCAGCAACATGATCATTGAGAGAAGAAAATCAAAACGTAACAAGTAATAGATAAGCGAAATCATGGCAAGATCCATTAAAAAAGGTCCATTTGTAGACGTTAAGTTGTCTAAGAAGGTAGAAGTACTGAACGAGAGCAACAAGAAGACTGTCGTAAAGACCTGGTCAAGAAGAAGCTTGATTATCCCCGATTTTGTGGGACATACGTTTGCTGTTCACAACGGGAACAAATTCATTCCTGTGTACGTAACAGAGAACATGGTAGGACATAAGTTGGGTGAATTTGCTCCAACTAGAACATACAAAGGTCACGGTAAATAATCATTGAAGGCATGGAAGCAAAAGCAATTTTAAGAAACTGTCCGTTGTCGCCTCGCAAGATGCGTTTGGTAGCGGATGTGGTACGCGGTGAGCGTGTAGAGCGCGCTTTAAACATCCTTCAGTGGAACCAAAAACCTACGTACGCCATTTACTTGTCGAAGTTGATCAAGAGCGCCATTGCGAACTGGGGTCAAGCCAACACCGGTGAGCGCATTGAGGATAGCGAATTGTACGTTAAGACCATTATGGTAGACGGCGGTATCGTTATGAAGCGTTTGAGAACTGCTCCTCAGGGTCGTGGTTATCGTCAGCGCAAGCGCACGAACCATGTAACTGTGGTGATCGACAGTTTGAAGAACAAGGAAGTTAACACAACCAACGAATAATTAAGGATAGCAGAAAAACATGGGACAAAAGATTAACCCTATAGGATTACGTTTAGGAATCATCCGTGGATGGGACTCCAATTGGTATGGAGGTAAGGACTACGGTGATAAATTGTTAGAAGACGAGAAAATCCGTAATTATTTGCGTGTGCGTATCCCAAAAGGTGGTATCGCAAAGGTTGTGATTGAGAGAACTTTGAAGCGTATCACTTTAACCATACACACAAGCCGTCCAGGTATTGTGATTGGTAAAGGGGGCGGAGAAGTGGATGCAATCCGCGAAGAGATTAAAAAAATCACGGGTAAAGATGTTCAAATCAACATCAACGAGATCAAACGTCCGGAATTGGACGCTCGTTTGGTGGGTGAGAACATTGCTCAGCAGATTGAGAACCGTTTTTCATATAAGCGGGCAATCAAGAACGCCATCCAAGGCACCATGAAGATGGGTGCTGAGGGCATCAAGGTTCGTATTAGCGGACGTTTGAATGGTGGTGAAATTGCACGTTCAGAGATGTACAAAGACGGAAGAACACCATTGCATACATTGCGTGCCAACATTGATTACGCGTTGGTAGAAGCACAAACCGTCTACGGTAAGATTGGTATCAAGGTGTGGTTGTGTAAAGGAGAGATCTATGGTAAAGTAGATTTGGCTCCTCAAGTTGAACAAGATCGTCGCCGTGAAGGTGGAAATCGCCCTGATCGCAGAGACAATCGTGGTGGAGACCGTGGTGGTGATCGCCGTAGAAGGCAGAATTAATAAGGAGAATTAAGCTATGCTGAGTCCAAAAAGAACAAAATTTAGAAAACAACACAAAGGCAAAGTAAAGGGCCTCGCCACTCGTGGACATTTGATTTCATTCGGAAGTTTCGGTTTGAAGTCTATGGAGCCTTCATGGATTACTGCCAGACAGATAGAAGCAGCTCGTATTGCGGTAACGCGTTACTTGAAGCGTGAAGGTCAGGTTTGGATCCGAATTTTCCCTGATAAGCCAATCACCAAGAAGCCTGCGGAAGTACGTATGGGTAAAGGTAAGGGTGCACCCGAGTATTGGGTTGCCATTGTTAAACCAGGAACGATCATATTTGAAGTAGCAGGTGTACCTATGGAGATTGCCAAAGAGGGTATGCGTTTGGCAGCACAAAAAATGCCAGTCGCTTGCAAATTTGTTGTCCGTCCAGATTATAACGAGGAGAACTAATCAATGAAGTACGCAGATATCAAATCGCTTTCGAATAAGGAGCTCGTGGAGCGCTACAAGGAAGAGAAGAAGCGTTTAATGAAAATGAAATTTCAGAACGCGGTTTCTCAAATTGAGCATCCCCACAAAATGAAAGAAGCTCGTAAGGATGTAGCGCGCATGTTAACAGAGTTGAACGCTCGTCGTCAAGAGGCAGAAATGAATGCCTTCGAAAGGAAAATCAACCAAAGCCAAGAAAACTAATGGAAACGGTAAGAAACGCAAGAAAAGAAATCGTAGGTGTTGTTGCTAGCGCCAAGATGGATAAGACCATCGTAGTAGCGGTAGTTCGCAACGTAAAGCACCCTAAATACGGTAAATACTTCAAAAAGACCAAGAAGTATAAGGCTCATGACGAGGCCAACACTTGTGGTGAGAACGACATCGTTCGCATCATGGAGACTCGTCCACTGAGTAAGACAAAACGCTTCAGATTGGTAGAAATCGTAGAAAAAGCTAAATAAGATGGTACAACAAGAATCTAGATTGAGAGTAGCCGACAACAGTGGTGCGAAGGAAGTTCTTTGCATTCGTGTATTGGGTGGTACAGGCCGCAGATACGCCAGTGTTGGTGATAAAATTGTTGTTTCGGTTAAAGCAGCGATTCCCGGAAGCAACGTTAAAAAAGGATCGGTATCTAAAGCCGTTGTGGTTCGCGTGAAAAAAGAAGTGCGCAGACCTGATGGTTCTTACATCCGTTTTGATGAAAACAGCTGTGTGTTGTTAAACAATAACGATGAGCCAAGAGGCACTCGTATTTTCGGACCTGTTGCCAGAGAATTGCGCGACAAACAGTTCATGAAGATCGTATCATTGGCTCCAGAAGTATTATAAGAGATGGCGAACAAAGTAAATAGCAAAGTAAAATTGCACGTTAAAAAAGGCGACACTGTACAGGTGTTGGCAGGTGACGATAAGGGCAAATCTGGTAAGGTTTTGCGTGTGTTGCCATCAACCAATCGCGCGGTAGTTGAAGGTTTGAACTTGGTTACCAAGCACTACAAACCATCAGCTCAAAACACGACTGGTCGCATTGAGAAAATCGAAGCTCCCATCCATTTGTCAAACTTGAAGGTGGTAGTAGGTGGAACTGCAACGCGCATCGGCCGCAAATTGAACGATGCCGGTAAATTGCAGCGTTTCGCTAAGTCTACTGGAGAATTTATTAAATAATTAAGAAGAAGACCATGAGCTACGTTCCAAGGTTACAGACTAAGTACAAAGAAGAGGTTGTAGGTGCCATGATGGTGAAATTTGCCTACAAGAACCATATGCAAATCCCTCACATTGAGAAAGTTGTTCTCAACCAGGGTATTGGTGCAGCGGTAAATGATAAGAAGTTAGTAGATTCAGCGATTGACGAGATGACTAAGATCAGCGGTCAAAAGGCACAAGCTACTTTCTCCAGAAAAGATATTTCAAATTTTAAATTGCGTAAAAATGTTCCGATTGGTGCGAAGGTAACTTTGCGAAAAGAGCGCATGTACGACTTTTTAGATCGTTTGATTACTGTATCTTTGCCGCGCGTTCGTGATTTCCAAGGTTTGAATGTAAAGGGTTTCGATGGTAGAGGTAATTTCACCATGGGTATCACTGAACAAATCATTTTCCCTGAGATTGACATCGATAAGGTGAACAAGATCACAGGTATGGATATTACGATTGTCACTTCAGCCAAAACGGATGAGGAGTGTTTAGAACTGTTAAAATTTATGGGTTTCCCCTTTAAAATGAAATAAGAGATGGCAAAAGAATCAATGAAAGCCAGACAGCGTAAACGTGAGGCGATGGTTGCACGTTATGCTGAAAAGCGCGCCAAATTAAAGGCCGAAGGCAACTACGATGCGTTGCAAGCTATTCCACGTAATGCATCACCAGTTCGTTTGCGCAATCGTTGCAAATTGACCGGTAAGCCTCGCGGTTATATGAGAGTTTTTGGCATTTGCCGGAACCAGTTCCGTCAGTTGGCCAGTGATGGTAAAATCCCAGGTGTAACCAAATCTAGTTGGTAAAATATACAAAGCAATGACAGATCCAATTGCAGATTATCTGACCCGCTTGCGCAACGCAGTAAAAGTCAAGCACCGTGTGGTTGAAATACCCGCAAGTAACCTTAAGAAAGAGATGACCCGCGTATTGTACGAGAAGGGTTATATCTTGAAATACAAATTTGAAGATACCGAAAACCACCAAGGTGTTATCAAGATTGCGTTGAAATACAACAACCAAACCAAACAAAGTGCGATCACTTCATTGAAGCGTGTGAGTACTCCTGGTTTGCGTCGTTATGCCAACGCTTCTGAGATGCCAAAGGTATTGAACGGTTTGGGTGTAGCTATTATCACTACTTCAAAAGGTGTAATGACCGACAAAGAGGCCCGTATGTTGGGTGTTGGCGGTGAAGTTTTGTGTTTCGTTTCATAAATAAATTTTAAAACAGAATAATAATGTCACGCGTAGGAAAATTGCCCATTGGAATCCCTGCTGGTGTTACCGTAACGGTAAACAACGGTTTGGTGGTTGCAAAGGGTCCAAAAGGAGAAGTGTCACAAGAGATCAATACCGATATCATGGTTGATATCGCGGATGGTGTTTTGACAGTCAATCGCCCCAGCGACAGTAAAATGCACAGAGCCCTTCACGGGTTGTATCGTGCCCTTATTAACAATATGGTGATCGGCGTAAGCCAGGGTCATAGTGTTCGTCAGGAATTGGTAGGTGTAGGTTACAAGGTCTCTAACGAGGGTAACCTGGTTGAATTTGTGTTGGGATACTCACACAAAATCATGTTGGAAATTCCCAAGGAAATTAAAGTAACCACTGAAACTTTGAAAGGACAACCACCAGCGATTATGATGGAGTGTGCCGACAAGCAATTGTTGGGACAGGTTGCCGCTAAAATCCGTTCATTCCGTAAGCCTGAACCTTACAAAGGAAAAGGTATTCGTTTTGCCGGTGAAGTTTTGCGTAGAAAGGCTGGTAAATCTGCCTCTAAGAAATAAGGAGAACCTAAAAAATGGCAAACACTAAGAAAATTAATAATAAGAATAAAATCAAACGCAGAATTCGCGGTAAAGTTTCTGGAACTGCAGCTCGTCCTAGATTGAGTGTATTCAGAAGTAATGTTGAGATTTATGCGCAGATCATTGATGATAGCAACGGAACTACTTTGTGTGCAGCATCGTCTCGTGAGGCGGCAATTTCTGTCAACAAAGTAACGAAGGTGGAGAAGGCGAGCATTGTGGGTAAGACCATTGCCACTCGTGCAGTGGAAGCCGGCATCAAGGCAGTTGTATTTGATCGTGGTGGTAACTTGTACCACGGTCGTGTTAAAAGTTTGGCAGAGGGCGCTCGTGAGGGTGGACTCGAATTCTAAAAGAAACGATTATGTTGAATAGCAATATTGTAAGAGTAAGACCCAGTGAACTCACTTTGACTGAGAAGGTTGTTTCGATCAACCGTGTATCAAAGGTGACCAAAGGTGGTCGTACCTTCAACTTCACTGCTTTGGTGGTTGTTGGTGACGGCAAAGGCGTCGTAGGTCATGGTTTGGGAAAATCAGGCGAAGTGATGGATGCCATCAATAAGGGAATTGAAGATGCAAAGAAAAATTTGATCAAAGTTCCCGTAATTAACGGCACTGTGCCTCACGAACAAATTGGTCGTTTCGGTGGCGGACATGTATTCTTGAAGCCTGCCGCTCACGGTACTGGAGTAATTGCCGGTGGTGCGATGCGTGCGGTATTGGAGAGTGCAGGTGTAACCGATGTATTGGCGAAATCTAAAGGTTCTTCTAACCCACACAACGTGGTAAAAGCAACTTTCGATGCGTTGATGAAGATGCGCGATCCACATTCAGTTGCGCAATTGCGTGGCATCAGTATGAAAAAGGTATTTAATGGTTAATCGATATGTCTAAGGTAAAAATCACACAAATCAAGAGTGGTATTGGATATCCGAAAAACCAAAAGGCCACATTGAAAGCTCTGGGCTTGAACAAGATGCATGCTAGCCGTGTAGTTGAATTGAATTCTTCCACTGAAGGTATGGTGCGTACTGTAAGTCATTTGTTAAAAGTAGAAAACGCTGATTAATTAAAAAGATGAATCTCAGTAATTTAAAACCTGCAGAAGGTTCCATTAAAAACCGCAAGCGTATTGGCCGTGGTCAAGGTTCAGGTCGTGGTGGAACTTCTACAAAAGGACACAAAGGTGCACAATCGCGCACTGGTTATAGCCGCAAAATCGGTTTTGAAGGTGGTCAGATGCCTTTGCAACGTCGTATTCCTAAGGGTGGTTTCAAAAACATCAACCGTGTTGAGTACGCGGCCATTAACTTGGATGTTTTGCAACAGATCGCAGAAGGTGCGGGCGTTAACAAAATTGATCAGCAGTTTTTGATTGATAAGCACTTGGTAAACAAGCGCGAATTGGTGAAAGTGTTGGGTCGTGGTGAAATCACCATTGCTCTGGAAGTACACGCTCACAAATTCTCTGCTACTGCCAAAGCGGCTATCGAGAAGGCTGGAGGAAGCGCTACAGAAATCGCTTAAATCAAATCATCATGAAAAAGCTGATTGAAACGTTCAAGCATATTTGGTCTATCGAAGATCTCCGCAAGAGAATTGTGTATACACTTTCTTTGTTGGTTATCTACCGATTGGGGTCTTATGTGATTTTGCCGGGTATCGATAGCGATGCATTGGAGGGTTTGAACAACCAAACCAAGAACAACATCTTGGGATTGATCAACACCTTTGCAGGTGGCGCATTCGGTCGCGGAGCAATTTTTGCCCTCGGTATTATGCCCTACATTTCTGCTTCAATTTTCATGCAGCTGTTTTCGATTGCCGTTCCTGCTTTTCAGCGTTTGCAGAAAGAAGGAGAGGAAGGTCGTAGAAAAATCAACCAATACACCCGTATCCTCACCATTGCATTTACAATGGTACAGGCCTATGGTTATTTGAATAATATTGCTTCTACTCCAGGTAATGGACAGGCGTTGTTGTACAACTTCACCGATGCTATTACTCCAGGTATGTTCATGATTACCAACATGTTCTTGTTAACGGCTGGTACCATGTTTACCATGTGGTTGGGTGAGCGTATTACCGACCGTGGTTTGGGTAACGGTATTAGTTTATTGATCATGGTGGGTATCATTGCCCGTCTACCATCGGCCTTGTTGAGTGAATTGGTATTCCGGTTTTCAGATGCCGGTTTCATTTTGTTCATCATTGAAATGGTTGTTTGGTTTATGGTAGTATTGGGTGTGATTCTGTTAACACAGGGTACGCGCAAAATCACCATCAACTACGCCAAGCGTGTGGTAGGAAACCGCCAATATGGTGGCGCGAGACAATACTTGCCAATCAAAATTTTGGCGGCAGGTGTTATGCCCATCATTTTTGCACAAGCTATATTGTTCTTGCCTGCGACTATTGGTAGTTTCTACACGCAGTCAGCGGCACCTGAATGGTTGATGAGTTTGATGAATCCCAATGGATTCATGCACAACTTCATCTTGATTTTCTTGATCGTTGTATTCACTTATTTCTATACAGCCATCATTTTCAACCCCGTTCAGATGGCGGACGATATGAAACGCAATAACGGCTTCATTCCTGGCATCAAGCCTGGTAAGCAAACAGCGAATTTCATCGATGGTGTGATTTCAAAGATCACTTTCCCTGGCGCTGTTTTCATTAGTTTGGTTGCTGTGTTGCCTGTTGTGGCTGTTTCATTCAAAGTGAATCAGGAGTTCAGTCAATTCTTCGGAGGTACCAGTTTGTTGATTTTAGTGGGTGTTGTTTTAGATACTTTGCAACAAATCGACAGTTACTTATTGATGCGTAAATACGACGGATTGATGAGTGGTGGTGGTAAATTGAAGGGTAGAATGACAAATCAGTACAGTCAAGTTGATTTTTAATAATAAGTTTATTAATTTCGCAACCCTTTTAACGATATGTCCAAGCAAGATGCAATAAAACAAGATGGAACGATAACCGAAGCGTTGTCTAATGCCATGTTTCGCGTGAGGTTGGAAAACGGACATGAGATTATAGCAACAATTTCAGGAAAGATGCGTATGCACTACATCCGTATCCTACCTGGTGATAGAGTACAAGTTGAAATGTCGCCTTATGATTTAACGAGAGGTAGAATTTCATATAGATATAAGTAAGACCATGAAAGTAAGAACCGCAGTAAAAAAGCGCAGTGTAGACTGTAAAATCGTACGCCGTAAGGGTAAGGTGTATGTTATTAACAAGAAGAACCCCAAATATAAGCAAAGACAAGGATAACCATAATGGCTAGGATAGCAGGGATAGATATTCCCAAAAACAAACGAGGCGTAATTGGCCTGACTTACATCTACGGAATTGGTAGAAGTAGAGCTGCATTGATTTTGGATCAAGCAGGAATTAGTCATGACAAAAAGGTGAATGAGTGGAATGACGACGAGTTGGCAGCAATTCGTAACTTCATTACATCAAACATCAAGACAGAAGGTGAATTGAGATCTGAGGTTCAATTGAACATCAAGCGTTTGATGGACATTGGATGTTACCGTGGTCAGCGTCACCGTAAGGGATTGCCAGTTCGCGGTCAGCGTACCAGCACCAACGCACGTACAAGAAAAGGTAAGCGTAAAACTGTTGCCGGTAAGAAAAAAGCCACTAAGTAATCCATAGCACGAACAGAATCATGGCAAATACAAATAAGAAAAAAGTAGTTAAAAAGAAGGTAAAAGTTGATCCATTGGGTCAAGTGCACATCCGTGCTACCTTCAATAATATTATTATCTCAGTTACGAATGTAGACGGACAGGTGATCAGTTGGTCTTCAGCGGGTAAGATGGGATTCAGAGGTTCTAAGAAGAACACGCCTTATGCTGCTCAAGTATCGTCTTTAGATTGTGCGAAGGTTGCTTACGATGCTGGTTTGAGAAAGGTGGATGTGTTTGTTAAAGGTCCAGGCAGTGGCCGTGACAGCGCCATTCGTAACCTTCAAACAGTAGGTATCGAAGTTATGTCAATCACTGACATTACGCCAATGCCTCACAATGGATGTCGTCCTCCAAAACGTAGAAGAGTATAATTAAATTTTAGAAGAAAAAACCAATGGCAAGATATACAGGTCCAAAATCCAAAGTGGCACGTCGTTTCCGTGAAGCGATTTTCGGAAAAGATAAAGCACTTGAAAAAAAGAACTACGGTCCAGGTCAACACGGAAATTCTCGTCGCAAGCCCAAGAAATCGGAGTACGCAGTTCAATTGGCTGAAAAGCAAAAAGCCAAATACACTTATGGTGTATTGGAGAAGCAGTTCCGTAACACTTTCAAGCGTGCGGCTGCTAAAAAAGGAATTACCGGTGAGAATTTGTTGAAATTCTTAGAAGCGCGTTTGGATAACGCGGTTTACCGTATGGGTATAGCGCCTACACGTCGTGGTGCCCGTCAGTTGGTTTCTCACTGCCACATTTTGGTTAATGGTGAGGTTGTGAACATTCCTAGCTGCCAATTGCGTCCTGGAGATGTAGTTGCTGTACGTGAGCGTTCAAAATCTTTGGAAGTGATTACCAATTCAGTATGTAAAGTAAACAACCGTTTTAGTTGGATCGATTGGAATGGAAACGATTTGAGTGGTAAGTTTTTAACCTACCCTGAGCGTTCTGAAATTCCTGAGAACATCAAGGAGCAGTTGATTGTCGAACTTTATAGCAAATAATTAGAAAAAATCATGGGTATAATACCTTTTCAAAAACCAAATAAAGTGGTTATGCACAAAGCCACCGATTTTCATGGACTGTTTGAATTCAGTCCGTTGGAAAAAGGTTACGGTGTAACCATTGGAAATGCAATGCGCAGAATTCTCCTCTCTTCACTAGAGGGCTATGCCATTACCTCTGTGAAAATTCAAGGGGTAGACCATGAGTTCAGTACCATCAAAGGTGTAACTGAAGATGTGGTTGAAATGGTGTTGAATTTGAAGCAGGTGCGTTTCAAATCAAATTCCTCAACAGATGAGCAAGAGAAAATCTTCATCTCTGTGAAAGGTAAGGATCAGTTTTTGGCTGGCGACATTGGTCGTTATACCAATGCTTTCAACATTTTGAACCCAGAATTGGTTATCTGCAACATGGAGCCTACTGTGAGCATCGAACTCGAAATTACCGTGGGTAAAGGTCGTGGTTATGTGCCTGCAGAAGAAAACAAGGTGAAAGATGCCCACATTGGTACCATCGCAATCGATTCTATTTACACGCCCATCCGCAACGTGAAATACAGCGTTGAAGACTTCCGTGTAGAGCAAAGAACCGATTACGAGAAACTGGTGATGGAAGTAACCACCGATGGTAGCATCCACCCAGAAGAAGCCATGAAAGAGGCTGCCAAAATTTTGATTCAGCATTTCGTATTGTTCAGCGATGAGAATATCATGCCTGAGTCAAAAGCAAGCAAAGCGGTTGAAGAAGTGGATGAAGGATTCTTGTCAATGCGTAAAGTGTTGAAAACTCCTTTGGCTGACTTGGATTTGTCGGTTCGTGCATACAACTGCTTGAAAGCGGCGGAAATCAAAACCCTTGGCGAGTTGGTTAATTACCACATTGATGACTTGTTGAAATTCAGAAACTTTGGTAAAAAATCATTGTCTGAGTTGGAAGAATTTGTTCGTGAAAAAGGTTTACACTTTGGAATGGACGTTGCCAGATATAACATTAATGAAGACTAATTAAGAGATGAGACACGGAAAGAAAATTAATCACTTGGGAAGAACCGCTTCACATCGCGCTGCGATGCTGTCGAACATGGCCTCTTCTTTGATCATACATAAGCGTATCGTTACCACTGTAGCGAAAGCGAAAGCATTGCGTGTGTATGTTGAGCCCATTATTACTCGCAGTAAAGATGCGTCTACCCACAACTACCGTACAGTTTTCTCTTATTTGAAAGACAAGGAAGCCGTGACCGAATTGTTCACTGTAGTAGGCGGCAAAGTGGTCAACAGACCAGGTGGATATACCCGTATTTTGAAAACTGGCAATCGTGCTGGTGACAATGCGGAGATGGCCATGATTGAATTGGTTGACTTCAATGAGTTTTTCGAAGGTTTCAACGCCGACAAGAAAAAGTCTACTACTCGTCGTTCTCGTCGTGGTGGTACTACAACTACTGCAAAAGCAACTGCACCTAAGGCTGCTGTAGACGAAGCGGTTGTTGAAGAAGTTGTTGCTGAAGAAGCGGTTGTTGAAGAAGTTGTTGCAGAGGAAGTAACTGCGGAAGAAGTTGCTGTTCCAGCGGCTGAATCTTCTGAAGAAACTCCTGCTGCTGAAGATGCATCAGATGCTTCTGAAGAGGAAACCAAATAAGAAACCCCTTTATCAATACGAAAAGGCCACCCAATTGGGTGGCCTTTTCTTTTTAGGTAAATTGAATTTCCCATTGGTTCCTGAAATTGGTGGTGAACTCCTTGTTTAATTCTCCACCGATGGTAATGAAATCAGGGCTGATTATTTCGTTCTGTGTCAATGTTAAAACAGAGATTAAAAAATGTCAATTACAAGCGCAGTAGAATTACTGTGCTTGTAATTGCTCTTCGGTAACCCCGATTTCTTTCAATATATGATCCGCTTTTGAAACGTATTTCATAACGAATAAGGCATAGCGTATGTCGCAGCCGATGGAACGACTGTAATTCTCGTTCCAAGCGTAATCGTTGATCGTGGCTGTAAAACTCCGGTCGAAGTTGATCCCAATCAATTCACCACGCTCGTTCAAAACAGGAGATCCACTGTTGCCGCCCGTAGTATCTAAATTGTACAGCATGCCCACGATCACCTTGCCCGTTTTGGGATCTTTGAAGATGGGAGCCACTTCTTTGATTCGCAAATTGTCGGCCATTACACTGGGTAAACGGTAATCTGGTCGGGTATTTGCCTTTTCGAAAATGCCATCTAAGTAGGTGTATGGTTGGTGTATTTCGCCATCGTTTGGACTATAACGACGAATGTATCCGTACGTTAATCTCAACGTGCTGTTGGCATCTGGAATAAATTGGGTGGATTTGAAATCGCGACGCATATCCAAGTAGATGGGCATCGCAGCCTTGATTTTCTCCTCGATTTGAATGTTTTGTGTCATCACAGGTCCCATTACCATATTCACCAATCGACCCCACTGACTCAAGGCATCTTCTTTGCCGATGTTTGAATCCCACCATTTGATGTTGTATGTATTGTGGTTTGCTTCTGTGATGGATTCCGAGGCAACTTTGGCGCTTGAAATCATTTGTTGGATTTGTCCAAGTTGGTCCACCTTGGTTTTGGCAGCCGCGAGATGAGCGAATGTTTCAGGACTTTTTCCGTTCAACATGATTTTTAACCGCTGATTGAAATAGGATTGCGGTTGACCAAACATATCTGCTTTGCGATAATCCCTTGCCGTCGTCGATAAATTCTGAACTATACTCACGCCTTCCGATACCATTTTTGCCAACACCCTTTTTTCAAGTTCTGGGTTTAGTGGTGCTTCGATACCAGCGAGTTGTTTGAATAAATTCGTCAATATTTCCTTTTTGGTGTCTGCGATAACCTTTGCGCTGGCGATTTTGGTGGTGGTTGCATTGGCAATGGCCCACCGCATTTTGGCATTTTCTATGGCTGCAATGGCATAGCTGTATTTGCTTTGGTTGTTTGTGAATTGTGCCCAGTAGCGCACCTGTTGGGTTTTGTCTTTAATCTGCCAAAGCACCCGCAACGAATCTATGGCAGCAACGCCAGTTTCTTTGTAACGCGGTTGATTGCTCGCCCAAGTCCGCATTTGATTTTCTTCGGTATTTCTCGCTTCCACCAATTGGGTACGCCTTAAGCCTTGAATTTTACCGCGATAATTTTTCTCTACGTTCTCCAGGCTCTGTACATCGCCCGCAAAAGCCAAGCGTTCCGATTCGTTGTTCTTGGTGATGTCTTTGATTTGGCCCAAATACCAACTGTAAAAACCCTGAATTTTGGGAAGGTGAACCGATTCTTGGAAGGCCAAATAGGGGGCCGTTTCGTTTCTGAATGTGCGTCCAGGATAGCCCATGATGAATACAAAATCACCTTCTTTGGTGCCTTTGGGGTTGATTTTTAGCGTTTTCGCGGGTGTAAAGGGCACATTCTCGCTGCTGTATGCCGCGGGTTTGCCATCTTTCCCCACGTAGGCGCGAACCAAACTAAAATCACCGTTATGTCGGGGCCATTCCCAGTTGTCTGAGTCTCCGCCAAACTGTCCGATGGTTACCGGTGGCGCCAAAACCAATCGCACATCTTTCAAGAACACATACCGAAAGAGGGTGTAGGTTTTTCCAACAAACATTTCCGAAACTTCGATGCTTTTGTCGGGGTGTTTGGCCCTTTCCTCGGCAACGATGTTGCTGATGTTTTTACTGATGCTTGCCGCGCGCTGACTGGCTGAAAACGATTCGTCGATCCCCCGTAAAACCCGGTCCGATACATCTTCGTAGCTGTCTGTGATTTTGCATGGCATGTTGATGGGTATTTCTTGTTCCTTGGTTCTGGCAACAAATCCATTTTCTAGGTGATTGTTCTCCACGGTGCTTGCATCGGCAACGGCACCATATACACAATGATGATTGGTGATGATTAACCCTTCATATGAGATGAAACTACCCGTACATCCCCCCACTTTTACCAGGGCATTGGTAAGGCTGAGTCCTTCGGGGTTGAAAATGTCTTTTCCTTCGAGTTTTAGTCCCGCATTTTTAAGGTCGTTGATGTTTACATAATTCAATGGAAACATGCCTTCTTCGGGACGATGCGATTGGGTAGTCAGGGCGAGTAGTAAACCAGCCACTACGCTCAAGGTTGCGTTTTTTACAATACTTGATTTCATTCTTTGCATTTGTCGCAAATCTAGGCCTTTCTGACGGCATGACGATGGGGTATGTCTTTGATTTCATCGTACCTTTGCAGTAGATTATGACGCAGTTGATTTTTTTGGGTGCTTTTTTTGTTGTGTTGATGCTTGGCATGCTCTGGGATTTGGGGGTGTTTACCAAAACACAGCGGGAGGAAGTTACCGCCGCTCAGGCACTAAAGCATACCGCCGGTTGGTTTTCGATCGGTTTGCTGATGACGGTTGTGATTTACTTTTTTCATGCCGAACTTCAGAATATTCAGTCGATTGAGGATATGCGACAATATCAATTGGATTACAAGGTGCAGTTGGATTTGTCCGGTGATTTTGATAGGGCTATGGCCGACTTCTCTACGATGGCAGCGGTATCCTATTTGAGCGGATTTTTGCTGGAGTATGCGTTGAGTATCGACAACCTCTTTGTGATCTTGTTGATTTTTCAATCGTTCAAAATGAATGGTGAAAATCAAAAGCGTATTTTGATTTGGGGTGTAATTGGTGCGGTGGTATTGCGCTTTTTGTTTATTTACCTGGGGAGTGAAATTGTGTCGAAGTTTGAATGGGTCATGTACCTTTTCGGTGCCTTCTTGGTTTACAGCGGTTTCAAAACGCTGGGTTCTGGGGATGATGATGCCATTGATACAGACAATCATGTGGTGGTTCGGTATGCAAGGAAATGGTTTCGTGTGGCCGACAACAATCCCTCGGAAACCCGATTTTTTATCCGGCAGAATGGTTATTTGTATTTAACCATTCCATTTTTGGTTTTGATTATTGTGGATGTTACGGATGTAGTTTTTGCCGTAGACAGCGTGCCTGCGGTGTTTGGTGTTACCCGTGATCCTTATTTGGTTTTCTTCTCCAACATTTTCGCGGTCATGGGCTTGCGGTCGCTGTACTTTTTGTTGGGAGCCGGGATGGATAAATTTTACAGTTTGAAATATGGATTGTCCACGATTTTGGTATACATCGGATTGAAGATGTTGTTGGAAAAATACGCGCATGAGTACGGCTTCAATGAGATTCATAATTTGCTGGTGATCATTGGAATTTTGTGCTTGAGTATTTTTTGGTCGATCTGGTTCCCAAAGGAAAACATCGAACAGACCAACGGGTAGACAACAATTTACCCACAATGCTTGAAGACTTGGAGTAATAATACGAAATTTGAACCCTTGAAGTGAATGCTCAACTAACTCCAGCACTTTTGGTGCTACAAGACGGTACCATTTTCCACGGTACAGCCATCGGCAAAAGAGGTACAACTACCGGCGAAATTTGTTTTAACACAGGAATGACAGGCTATCAGGAGGTTTTTACGGACCCCTCATACTTTGGTCAGATTCTGGTAATGACCTCTGATCACATCGGTAACTATGGTGTGCACGAAGAGGAAATCGAAAGTGACGGCATCAAAATCGCAGGGTTGGTATGCAAGAAGTTTTCGCACAATTACTCGAGACAAAATGGATCGGACAGCCTCGACAGTTATTTCATGTCGAACGGCCTCGTAGGAATTTCAGACATCGATACCCGACAATTGGTTCGTCATTTGCGTGAGACTGGCGCGAAAAACGCAATCATTTCATCCGAGAACATGGATGTAGAGGCATTGATTCAGCAATTGAACGCGGTTCCTTCCATGGATGGTTTGGAATTGGCTTCTAAGGTTTCGAGTACTGAATTTCATACGATGGGTGACGAGCAGGCGCCATTGCGCGTGGCTTTGTTGGATTATGGCAACAAATTAAACATTGCCCGTTGCTTGGTGGAGCGTGGTTGTTACCTTGGGATTTTCCCTTGGAATGCCACTGCTGCAGATGTGAAAGCTTGGAACCCAGATGGATTGATGATTAGCAATGGCCCTGGTGATCCGGCCTCCATGGATTATGCCATCGCTGCAGTTCGTGAACTCGTGGATGGTGGAATGCCAACCTTCGGCATATGTTTGGGGCATCAGTTGTTGAGTTTGGCATCCGGACTCAAAACCTACAAAATGCACCACGGACATCGGGGGTTGAATCACCCGGTGAAGAATTTGGTTACCGGTAGAAGCGAAATCACGAGCCAGAATCATGGCTTTGCTGTGCAATACGATGAAACTTTGTCGCACAAAGTTCAGCTTACCCACATCAACTTGAACGACGATACTGTTGAGGGAATTGCCCGTTTGGATGTTCCCGCTTTCTCGGTACAGCATCACCCGGAGGCATCTCCAGGTCCACATGATTCTTGGTATCTGTTCGACCAATTTATCGATTTGATTCAAAAACACAAACAATAAATCCCATCAGCATGAGCGAAATAACCCATATTCAGGCCCGACAAATTTTGGATTCGCGTGGCAATCCAACGGTAGAAGCAGAAGTATACACCGAAGACGGTGGCTTTGGAAGAGCGGCAGTTCCTTCTGGGGCTTCAACCGGTATCCATGAAGCTGCTGAATTGCGCGACAACGATCCAAGCTTGTACTTGGGTAAAGGTGTGTTAGAGGCCGTTGAAAATGTGAACAATCACATTTCAGAAGCATTGGAAGGAACGGAGGTGTGTGCTCAAAATGAGATTGACAGCATTTTGTTGGACATGGATGGTACCCCCAATAAATCTAGGTTGGGAGCCAACGCCATCTTGGCTGTTTCTTTGGCTTGTGCTCGCGCGGCGGCCGACGAATTGGGTATGCCGTTATACAAATACATCGGTGGGGTAAATGCCAACGTGTTGCCGGTTCCCATGATGAATATTTTGAACGGGGGCGCGCATGCCGACAACAAAATCGACTTCCAGGAGTTCATGGTTATGCCCGTGAAGGCAGAGAGTTTCTCTCATGGTTTGCGCATGGGTGTGGAGGTGTTCCATCATTTGAAATCGGTATTGAAAGCGGCTGGATATTCAACCAATGTTGGGGATGAAGGTGGATTTGCACCCAATATTCAGAGCAATGAAGAGGCCATTGAAATCGTATTGAGAGCCATTGAAAAGGCCGGATATCGTCCGGGAGAGGATATCTACATCGCCATGGATGCGGCAACTTCAGAGTTTTATGATGAGAAGACAGGTTTGTACACCTTCAAGAAATCGGATGGAAAAATCTTTACCGGTGACGAGATGGTGAAATATTGGGCTGATTGGTGCAAGAAATATCCCATCGTTTCTATCGAAGATGGATGTGCTGAGGATGACTGGGCTAGCTGGAAGAAATTGACAGATGCCGTGGGCGATAAAGTTCAATTGGTGGGCGACGATTTGTTCGTTACCAACGTGGATCGATTGCAGCGCGGAATCAACGACGGAATTGCCAACTCAATCTTGATCAAGGTAAATCAAATTGGTACTTTGACCGAAACGTTAAATGCCATTCAATTGGCCACGCGTCACAGTTACTCAAATGTGATCAGTCATAGAAGTGGTGAAACTGAGGATAGTACAATTGCTGATTTGGCTGTGGCAATGAACAGCGGTCAAATTAAAACGGGAAGTGCTTCTCGCTCTGACCGTATGGCCAAATACAACCAATTGCTTCGCATCGAAGAGGAATTGGGTGAAAATGCCATTTACGGCGGTAGCATGTTCAAATACTGTTAAGGAATTTTGTTTAATTAATATCAAAAAGCCCCGCTAATGCGGGGCTTTTTTGTGCCAGAATTTTGCGCAACCCACTCCAAACCGATATCTTGCGGGTTCATGAAAAATACTTTCGCTTCAGCGCTATTGTTCATAGGGCTCGGATTGGGTTGCGCAACCCTCTCTGCCCAAAATACTTTTTCGGGTATCACCCCAACCCAGGCCATCAATGTTGCCAAACAATTGGCCGACCAAGGCAAGTGGGGACTGACCTCCGCCGATCTCTCTGATGCTGCCATGCAGGATTTTGTGAGAGAGTCTTCCGGACAAACGCATGCCTATGTTGTTCAAACCATCGGCGGGGTGCCTGTGGTTAACGGTGTGATTGGTTTGCATTTTAAGTCGGATGGATCACTCTATTACGCAAACTCCAGGGCCATCGCTCATGCCAAAGAGAAAATCCAAGGAGATTTTACATCGCTCAATACCCAAGCCTTGGGAGAAATCGCTCTGAATAAGGCCTTCGAAAATCCCCAAGAAATACCTACCACCGTGGTTTGGGAGCCCATGCAGGCAAAAACTGCGTTTGTAGAAGGACATTTTTACACGCAAACAGTGGCCTGGCCCGATGCAAATGGCAGCCTCATTGCGGCGAAATACTTCGTTTTTTATCAACCCAAAACCGCAGATTGGCTCAACCTTTGGATCGATGCGCAAGGCAATGTGTTACAAAAACACAGTTGGACGGTTCATTGTGCCCCATCGCCTCTAGGCTCAACAGAAAATTTTGCAGCCCCTGCCAAATCATTGGTGCTGAGCGGTCAAGGTAAATCGCTCCAACGAAGAGGGGATGGTGCCACCTATAAGGCCTTTGCATTTCCGACCGAAAGCCCCTTGTACGGCAATCCTGCCTCGCTCACAAGTCCGGCCGATGCCCAAGCATCGCCTTATGGTTGGCATGATGTGAACGGTGCGGCTGGTGCTGAATATACCATCACTCGGGGAAACAATGTGTATGCTTCGGAAGATGCTGATGCCAACAATCAGCCAGGTTATAGTCCTAACGGAGGCACCTCTTTGACTTTTGATTTTACCTATTCCAAAAGTGAAATCGATCCGGTAAACTATCGTGACTTTGCCATCAATAACCTGTTTGTGGCCAATAATTTGATGCATGATTTGTCACAGCATTATGGTTTCGACGAACAATCGGGGAATTTTCAAACCAAAAACTATTCTGCCGCGGGCTCGGGAAGTGATGCGGTAAATGCGGATGCACAGGACGGTAGCGGAACCAACAACGCCAACTTCTCAACACCCCCGGAAGGGTCTGCCCCACGCATGCAAATGTTCATTTGGGACGGAGTGAGTGTGAAAGCCAATTTGGTGGTGAATTATGGCGCGGGCATGAAATATGGTGTAGGAATCACCGACGGTAACTGGGGTAAGAAAATCACGGCGGTGCCAGTTTCAGGGAAATTGGTGTTGGTGAAAGACAATGTGGCAGCGGCAACCAACAAATGCTGTACGAATTTGTCGAACGGTCCGGCGGTTAGTGGCAACATTGCGGCCGTGGTTCGCGGAGGGTGTACGTTTGTACAAAAAGTATTTCGTGCCCAAAGTTATGGGGCTACTGCGGTGGTTCTGTTGGATACATCATCGGCCGATCAAGTTATTACCATGGCTACCGACAATACGGCTCAAGCGAGTAAAGTAACCATTCCTGTGATCTTTGTTCGATTGAGTAATGCCAATGAATTGCGCAATTTGTTGAAGGATACCAACCTCAATATAACTTTTTACGACAGTTCTGCATATGCGAAAAAGACCGATAGCGACCTGGATTTGGGGGTTATCGCGCATGAATACACCCATGGAATTTCTACGAGATTAACTTGTGGGCCTTCCAATTCCAATGGTTTGTCTAACGCAGAGCAGATGGGCGAGGGTTGGAGCGACTTTGTGGGGTTGGCATTCACAGCAAAAAAGGGCGACGTGGGATCTCAGGCTCGCGGTGTGGGCAATTGGCTTATTGGTGAGACACAATCGGGCGGAGGCATTCGCACTTATCCTTACTCAACAAACATGAGTATCAATCCGCATACCTATCGCAATTTGGCGGCTGCGGCGAGTGGAATTCAAACGGAAGTGCATTATACCGGTGAGATTTGGTGTACCATGCTGTGGGATATGTACTGGGAATTTGTAGACAAGTATGGCTTCGACGAAGATTTGTACAATGGCAAGGGCGGTAACAACATGGCTGTGCTGTTGGTGTTTGATGCGATGAAATTGCAGCCTTGTGGTCCGGGTTTTACCGATGCACGTGATGCAATTTTGATGGCCGATGAAAATCGCAATGGCGGCGCCAATGCCGGTTTGATTTGGAAGGCGTTTGCTCGCAGGGGTCTTGGATACAATGCAGCACAAGGAAGTCCCAACAACTGTGCGGATGGCGAGGAGAATTTTGAAATGCCACCAGCCAGTGCGATGAAGTCACTGGCGGTTGAATCGTGGGTGAAGGCTTATCCCAATCCAGCCACGGCTGTGTTTATGGTAGAGCCATTGAAAGTGAAGCAAATCGATGCCATTCGTGTGTTGGATGTTCAGGGTAAATCGTATTCCGTGCCAACGATCCTATTGCAGGGTGGCGGACAACAGCTGAATATTGCTGGACTATCGGCTGGTTTGTACTGGGTAGAAATTCAAGCGGGCGATCAAAAGACTACAGTGAAATTGGTGAAGCCTTAAGGGGTAACTGGAGATATTGCGTTAAATTTGCCCAAGATTTTATAAGGAATCTCTTAGATATTATCGAAGATGTGGATTGAACTGATGTATGCATTGTTGGCTTACTTGATGGGGTCGATTCCGTTTGCCATATTGGTGGGACGGAAATTTTACGGCATCGATGTGCGTGAGCATGGCAGCTGTAATGCAGGCGCAACGAATGTTTTTCGGGTTTTGGGAAAGGGACCGGGTACGGTGGTGTTGCTGTTGGATATCATGAAAGGCTTTTTTGCGGTACAGTTGGCTTATTTGATGTCAAAAGTAGGGGGTGGGGCAGGTGCAGTTGTGCAGTTGGAGTCGTTCTTTTCCCCGGTAATTTTTGGCATTTTGGCGGTTGTTGGACACATGTTGCCCGTGTTTGCGAAGTTTAAGGGCGGCAAGGGGGTTGCCACTTTGTTTGGGATGATCATTGCGTTGGACCCTCGGGTTGCGGGTTTGGGGTTATTGGTGTTTGTGATTGTGAATATTGTCACGGGCTATGTGAGTGTGGGTTCAATGGTGGCAGGACTTTCGATCCCGGTTTTGTTTGTTGGGGTTTTTGGGTACAGCGATTTGAGTTTGGTGGTTTTCAGTTTGGCGGTGGCGGTGTTGGTTGTTTATACCCACCGGAAGAATATCAAGCGACTGATGGCGGGTGAAGAAATGAAATCGCGCATTTTGGCTAAAAAAGGAGTTAAATCATGAGAATGACAGCATCAAATCCAAGTTACAATCCGCAGGAGGAGGTTGAGGCGCTGTTGGATAAGGGGTGGACGATCGTGGTGTATAACGACGATGTGAACACGTTTGATTGGGTGATTGCCAATTTGATGAAGTATTGCGGACATACTAAATTACAGGCGGAGCAGTGTGCTTGGATTATCCATAACAATGGGAAGTACGCGGTAAAATCGGGCAGTTATGAAGACATGGAGCCCATTTGCACGGCTTTGTGCGAAAAAGGTTTGTCGGCAGAGCTGGAGGTACAGTAAATTTGTGTTTATGAGAAAAGTATATGCTTCGGCTGAGGCGGCCATTGAGGACATTCAGGATGGTGCGGTATTGATGTTAGGCGGGTTTGGGTTGTGTGGTATTCCGGAGAATTCAATTGCTGCATTGGTGAAGAAGGGGGTGAAGGGATTGACGTGCATCAGCAACAATGCGGGGGTGGATGATTTTGGGATTGGGCTGATGTTGCAGGGTCGGCAGGTGAAGAAGATGATTAGTTCTTATGTGGGGGAGAATGCGGAGTTTGAGCGTCAGTTGTTGAGTGGGGAGTTGGAAGTGGAACTCATTCCGCAGGGTACTTTGGCAGAGCGATGCCGCGCCGCAGGCGCGGGCATTCCGGCGTTTTACACCCCTGCAGGTGTTGGAACAGAAGTAGCCGAAGGCAAAGAAATGCGTGTCTTTAACGGTAAAACTTATTTGATGGAATATGCGTTTGATGCGGATTATGCCATCGTAAAGGCCTGGAAAGGCGATAAGCATGGTAATTTGGTTTTCAAAGACACCGCCAGAAACTTCAATCCAATGATGGCCATGGCAGGGAAAATCACGATTGCTGAAGTGGAAGAATTGGTAGAGGCGGGAGAGTTGCATCCAAACGAAATCCATGTACCTGGTATTTATGTGCATCGCATCGTTCTGGGAGAAAACTACGAAAAACGCATCGAACAGAGAACCGTGCGTAAAAAAGGGGAGTAAGCAACGATGTCTGCCCATACATTGGTATTTGCTACCAACAATGCCCATAAAATTGAAGAGGCCCAGGCCATCGTTTCTGGACAGTTAACCTTGATTTCCCTGAAAGAGGCGGGTGTTGAGATAGAGGTAGATGAAACCGGGACAACCTTTTTTGAGAATGCTTTTTTAAAAGCTCAGGCCGTTTATGCTGCGACGGGTTTGCCATGCGTGGCCGATGACAGCGGTTTGTGTGTGGATGCATTGAATGGTGCTCCGGGGGTTTATTCGGCCCGATATGCTGGGGAGCCAGTAAATCACGCCGCCAACAACCAGAAGCTGTTGCAGGTTTTGGAAGGCGAAAAGAATCGTAAAGCATCGTTTCGGACGGTTTTGTGTGTGGTTGGACTGGAGGGTAGTGAGGGCAGGCCATTGTATTTCGATGGGACAGTAGCGGGCGAAATTCTCGCTAATCCCAGTGGTTTTGAGGGGTTTGGTTATGATCCCATTTTTCAGCCCGAGGGTTATAGGGTGAGCTTTGCGGAAATGTCGGCCAGTCAAAAGAACGCCCTGAGCCATCGTGGTAATGCCTTTAAGTCGTTGATGCGTTTTTTGGAATTGCGGAGTGAGTATGGTGCGGCCGCGCACATTCCACCGCTGCCGGTGTCTGAATTCAATTATGATTTGCCTACGGGCAGAATAGCGTTTGAGGCATTGGAACCGCGAGATTCTTCAAAATTGTTGATTTATAAGGGTGCGGCGGAAAGTGCTGCGTTGACCGAGGGTGAGGAACGCATCAAGGAAGCGCAGTTTTCAGATTTGGTTGATTTGATGGAAGCGGGCGATGTGTTGGTTGCCAATGACACGAAAGTGATTCCTGCCCGATTGCACGGTAGGGTGCAGGGGGGAGCGCTGGTAGAGGTGTTTTTGTTGAATCCCATCGATGCGGCATGGACGCAATGGGTGGTGATGGTGGGGAACCGACGGAAATTCAAGGAGGGGGAGACGGTAACGGTATCGGGCGTGGCAGGCGAATCCGGTGAGGTTGGCGAATCCGGTGCTATTCGTATTGTTTGGCTTGACCGCGACAAAAATCAAATAGAGATGTCGCACAGCGGCGAATTTGCGACCATGCAAGATGCCATTGAGCGTTTGGGAGCGGTGCCCTTGCCACCTTATATAGAGCGGGATGTGAACGAGGGCGATAAGGAGAGGTATCAGGCGATTTTTGCGCAGCATGCGGGTGCGGTTGCGGCTCCTACTGCGTCGTTGCATTTTACGGAGGGGTTGTGTGAGCGACTGTCGGACAAAGGCATTCGGTTTGGGTATTTGACTTTGCATGTGGGTGCCGGTACGTTTAAGCCGATGACTTCGGAGTTTGCGAATCAGCACGATATGCATGCGGAGCGATTTGCGGTGGGGATAGATTTGTTGGATTGCTTGATGGAAGCTCAGGCTGAAGACCGCCGAGTTGTGGCTATTGGTACTACATCGATGCGGGTATTGGAGAGTTTGTATTTCGTAGGTTGTAGGTTGTTAAATGGGTGTTGGGAGGGGATGGTATACAGCGGTGATGGGTATGATTTGGGCTTGGGGATGTTGGATGGGTGTGAAATTTCGATGGAGCGATCGATGGCGGCGGTGGTTGCATATGCAAGGAGTGGGGGCGGGATGATACAGGGACAGACGCAAATATTTATTTTGGAGGGGTTTGAATTTCGGGTGGTGAATGGGTTGATTACCAATTTTCACCAGCCTAAGTCTACGTTGTTGATGTTGATTTCTGCATTTGTGCGGGGCGATTGGCAGAGAATTTATGGGTTTGCTACGGGGCGGGACTTCAGATTTCTGAGTTACGGGGATGGATCGTTGTTGTGGCGATAATTTTTTTTGTGGGGTAATTGATTGATTTACTAGTGATTGGTGTTAGTCGTGATATTTTTTTATTGGACATGCTTGCATTATCAAAAAAGAGTAGTACTTTTGCATCCCGTTCTGATAAAGACAATCGTAAAAAAACACCAATAGGCTTTGAAAAGAGCTTTAAAATTGGGGGAGTAAGGCGAGTGAATTTATTGGAGAGTGTTCTTAACGATATCAGGAGTAGAGGTACAAGAAGGAGTAGTGATGGAGGGTGAAATTATTTTCAAATTTTACTTGACAAAATGAAAAACACATTGTATTTTTGCACCCCGTTTCGGAAGGAAAAAGGGAAACAAGCAATAAACGGATCTTCGGGTCTGAGTTTATAAAGTTCTTTGAAAGATACAGAGTAAGGAATAACAAGCCACCCAAAAAAAATACTTTGGGATGCCGGGTCAAACAAACATTTTACAATGGAGAGTTTGATCCTGGCTCAGGATGAACGCTAGCGGCAGGCCTAATACATGCAAGTCGAGGGAGATTGTTGGATTCGTCTGACATGAAACCGGCGCACGGGTGCGTAACACGTATGCAACCTACCTTTAACTGGGGTATAGCTCAGAGAAATCTGAATTAATCCCCCATAAGACTACGACATGGCATCATGATGTAGTTAAAGCTCCGGCGGTTAAGGATGGGCATGCGGTACATTAGCTAGTTGGTGAGGTAATGGCTCACCAAGGCTACGATGTATAGGGGGTCTGAGAGGATGATCCCCCACACTGGTACTGAGACACGGACCAGACTCCTACGGGA
>Ga0169931_10000206_pt1 | contig 93171 bp, 65 predicted proteins | sample Kivu_15m_20L_FD_129675 | JGI IMG/M metagenome (GOLD analysis project Ga0169931, IMG submission 129675) | Freshwater microbial communities from Lake Kivu, Western Province, Rwanda to study Microbial Dark Matter (Phase II) - Kivu_15m_20L... | ecosystem: Environmental > Aquatic > Freshwater > Lake...
AATTACTCTGGGCCCGAATTACTCTGGGCCCAAATTACTCTGGGCCCTTCATTTTCTGCAAGCGTTCGTTGATTGGCTTGCGCATCGGGAACAGCCGAGACTTGGGCTTACTCTTTTCCACCTTGAACGCCAACATAGGATCGACCAGTGGGTTTTCGTCTGCCTGCACTTCTGCAGGCGCGGAGGTTGAAGGGGTCGCTTTGGCAGCTCGCAATTCTTCTAACAAGTTATCGCGAATCAGCAAGCGATTGATGCGCTGTTCGATCGCCGTAAGCTGCTCGCCATGCTCTTTGGAGACAAAGGTGAAGGCAATACCGTCACGGCCCATGCGGCCCGTTCGTCCCACGCGATGGACATAGTCATCGCAATCTTGCGGAATATCGTAATTGATAATGTGCGATATGCCCGAAACGTCGATCCCGCGCCCCACGACATCGGTAGCGACTAGTAGATGCAACGTGCCCGCTCTCAAGTCGGCAAACACTCGATCGCGCTGCTTTTGGTTCATATCGCCATGAATACAGCCCATTTTGCGATTCGACCAATAAGGTTGCTTGGATAACTTCTTATCCAAGGCGCGATACAATTTGTCGGTACCGCGTTTGGTTCGACAAAATATAATCGACTGCGGGGGCTTCTCGCGCTCCAGTAAAGCCAAAAGCAAATCAAATTTATCCAGCGGCTCTACCGTCATATACCGCTGTTCGATCGTATCAACCGAGATCTCTTTGTTCGAACAATCGACTCGGCTTGGTTCGACCAAATAACGATCGGCCAACTTCTGAATTTCGGGGGCCAGCGTGGCACTCAGCAGCAACGTTTGGCGATCGGACGGGCAGCGTTTCAAGATCCGTTCGATGTCCGGTCTAAAGCCGATATCCAGCATCCGATCCGCTTCGTCCAACACCACGCACCACAGATCGTCCAGCTTCAGCGTTCCGCGGCGGAGGTGGTCTATCACCCGACCCGGGGTCCCAACAACGATCTGAACCCCTTCGCCCAGTTGTTTCATCTGTCGCTGAAGATGTTTTCCGCCGGAAAGTACTACGGCAGAGGTTGGACAACCATAGGCTAAACGGACAATTTCTTGGTATACTTGTTCAGCTAATTCGCGGGTGGGAACTAAAATTAACGCTTGCGGATTACGGCATTCACGCAAAGGATCTAATTGTTCAAGGATGGGAATGGCGAAGGAAGCTGTCTTACCCGTGCCTGTGCGTGCTTGACCAATGACGTCGCCACCTTCTAGGGCCAAAGGGATGAGCTTGGCCTGAATATCAGATGGACTTTGATAGCCAACTCGATGCAAAGCACGCAGCATGATCTTGGAAAGACCCAGATCTTCAAATCGAGTGGATGCGGTTAGAGAGGATGGTTTAGCGGGATCTTTCGACGATGACAATGGAACCTACCGGACGTGCTACCTAAATGATCGAATTGGCGTACCGCGAGCGAGTATACCTGCATTGGGTATTGTATCGTGTTCTAGCGCTTTGACGATCGAATTTAAGACAAAAAGTACCAGATTTGGAGAGAAATCAGCATGAATGCGACCGTCGAGACCATTACAAAACTTCTGCTTCCAACCATGCTTTACCACCCAGTCGAAGTGGAAGCGATTCACAAAAAAATTATGGGAGCGAAAGCTGCCGAGATTCTCAAGATTCTCGAAACTTACAGTCGGATGCTCGAAGAGGCAAAGCCGCTGGATGAAGTCCCTTATCACGGCCGAAATGCATTCACTCTAGTCGGCCAGCGGTTTGCACGCTTGGTGACTGGCAACGTGGCGAAAGCGACTCCCGATCTGAAACTTAAAAGAGTGGCGGCACCCTCCGTGCTCAAACGCTTGTACATGGCGATCCCCGAAAACGAAACCGGTATGCAGGGGATGACTCTGCAAATGCTCGCGGTGCAAAGTGAACCAGAGGATCTCGAAACCTTGGTGGAACTTCTCGAACATCATCCACCCAAGAAAGTGGAAGGCTTGCTGGTTGGATTGAGCCCGTTATTTCATCTGCTCAACTGGTCGGTCGATGCTGTATTCCCGGCCATCTTTCGCGCCATCGAGCATCAGCATCTAGCGGCTGGCATAATCGACTTGTCCAATTTTGTGACGACAAAAAGAAAACTCAAAAAGCATCCTGGCTATTCGCGTCGCAAAGAGCTGATCGAATTGCTTGGTGCGATCGTTCGTCGCTTGGAACAATTCGAGGAAAACCCGCGTACTTTTGGGGAGGAAGTGATCGTCATTCAAGAGACGCTTCGCGAATCGATCGCGTTGGCCGTGGCGCTCTGCTACTGTGCTGGACTGCTGGGTGATGAATCTGCTATTGGCAAATTGAACCAAGCGTCGGAACTCCGGCATCGACATTTACAAGCGGAGGCCTTCGGTGCTTTAGCTCGCTTGGGTGCCGATCATGGCCGCAAAGAACTGGTCGCCTTGGCCAGAGAACCGGCAGCTCGTTTGCGGGTGATCGAGTATGCGAAAGAACTTGGGCTGGATGACATGATTACGCCTAAATATTTGACCGATGAGGCGAAAGCGGAAGCCAAGATTGCGTTGTGGTTAAGCGAACCGGCCAACTACACTGCGCCCCCTACCAAACTGGAACTGATCGATCATCGCGAACTGTATTGGCCAGGCTTCAAGGACGTTCAAGATATTTATCTCTTTCGGTATCACTACGATTTAGGACCGATGCAGATTTGTAACATCGCGATCAGCGGCCCGCTGACCTATGCATTCCAAGCCGATTTGGCCGATTTACCGATCGAAGATATTTATGCCGCTTTCGCGGGTTGGTCCTTCGAGCATCCTGATATCCGTGAGTTCGATGTTAAGGACCTGCCACCGATGTACGACACGGTGCTGAAGCCTTTGCAACAACAGCTCAAGGATGCTGGGCATACGAAAATCAAGAAGCTGCAATTAGGTATTTTTTTCCGCGAACCGATTTTGATCGCTGAAACCCATCGTGGCAAACTGCGCGGCATCGCAGTGGTTTCTCGCGAGGAAGTGCTTTGGTTTCCAACCGGCTCGCGCATGCGACCTTTAACGGCCAAGGAAGCCTACTGCATTTTCAAAGGTCGCATCGTACTGAAGAGTTTCAACGAAGCGCTCGGAAACACCTGGCGACATTCGGAAGAGTTTCCCGAGCCGGTTGAGGAAGAAGATTCGGAATGAACGGAACCAGCAAGGATGGTTTGAGGCCGCCCTTATTGGTGTGTGATCCGGGCCAAGTCGCGGATAATTTCGGCGGCGCGCCCGGAATCGATGGCGCGTTCAACGCGACGAGCTGCCAAGGGGAGATCGAATTCCAAGCCGGCGACCAACAGCGCAGCGGCCGCGTTGAGGACGACCACATCTCGGCAAGGGCCCTTTTCCCCTGCAAACACGCGCCGAATCACGGCTGCACTTTGCTCTGGATCATCCGCAAATAGCGCATCGCGGGAAGCGATCTCCATTCCAAAATCGGCCGGTTGCACTTGGCGATACGTGAGGTGCTCCGGAGTCACATCGATCACCTCCGTAGGGCCGCTGATCGAAATTTCATCGACACCATCTAAGCCGCGCACCACCCAAGCTCGACGGATGGGCATGTACTGCAGGGCAGCAGCGAGCTTTTTCTGCAAATCGGCGTTCCCCGTACCGAGCACTTGATAGACCGCGCCTGCCGGATTGCACAGCGGTCCGAGCAAGTTAAACAGGGTTGGCACTTTGAGTTGCTTGCGGACTTCGGCCACATGCCGCATGGCGGGATGCAATTTGGGAGCGTAACAAAAGCAAAGACCCAGGTCATCCAGGCAGCGTTCGACGACATCTCGTTCCGCTTCGATTTCGATTCCCAGTGCTTGCAGCACGTCGGCCGAACCGGTGCTGCTGGTGACTTTGCGATTGCCATGTTTGGCAACAGTCGCCCCGGCGGCGGCAGCGGCGATGGCGGCGGCAGTGCTGATATTGAACGTCTTGCTCCCATCTCCACCGGTACCGCAGGTGTCTAGGATTCCGCTTCCACAAGAGCGAATGGGGAGCATTTTCTCCCGCATCGCCAGGGCGGCGCCGGCGATTTCCCCGACAGATTCCCCCTTCCTTTTGAGCTCTAAAAGAAATTCGCCCATTCGTTCCGGGGCGATGGATCCCGAGAGGACTTGCTCCATAATTTCCCGCATTTGTTGCGGTTCGAGGTCGCGATTGCTGCGCACCAGGTCCAAGGCTTGGTCGATCATCAGCATGCATCCGGGGTAGTGGCTGAAGTAAAACTGTTTTACAGTAGTGTGTTTTCCGGTCTTCTCCCACGATTGTCCAGAGGATGTAAGGACTTATGCCTCAGAAAGTGCTAATTGATTGCGATCCAGGAATTGATGACGCTGTGGCTCTGACATTGGCATTGTTCGATCCTAGACTCGACGTGGTAGCGATCACCGCTACGGCTGGAACCGTGGATGCTCAGCGGAGCACTCGCAATGTGCAAGCTCTGCTCGAACAACTCGATCCACCACGCCATCCGCGCATCGGCGCTGCGATGGATCCCGAAGGCGCCCCGGTGCTCGATGGACGTGAAATCCATGGTGAGGATGGTTTGGCCAATACTCATTGGGAAGCCATTGGCCGACAGCACTTGATGAGCAGCGAAAAATTGATCTCAGATCAAATTAGGGCGAATCCTGGCGAGTTAACGATTATTTCGATGGGACCACTTACGGGTATTGCCCGCGCTTTTCTGAGGGATCCAGGCTTAATTCCCCTGGTGCATCGCTTGATCATGGTCGGTGGAACGACCAGTGCTCAAGGGGATTGCACGCCTTGCGCGGAATTCAATATGCATTTCGATCCTAGCTCTGCCGAAATTGCGCTCCAATCGTTGACCACCAAAACGCTGATACCTCTGGAAGTCTCCACCAAACTTTCATTTGGACTGGAGTTGATCGATTCGTTGCCGCCGAAATACAGTCGGGCGGGAAATATATTGCACGCGGTGATTCCTCATTACTTTCGCGCGCATCGAAAACTCTTGGGAAGCGAGACGATCGCCTTTCAAGCTTTGATGGGCATCATGATGGTGACGGAACGATCACTTTTTGAGACGGTTGAAATCGCAATGCGCGTCGAAGAATCAGGCGACTTAACTCGCGGTATGACGGTATGCGATCAACGCTTGCAACGCAAATGGCGCAAAAATGTGGAAGTCGCCACGCAACTCGATATCGATGCTGCCCGCGATGCTTTTTACAACTTGCTGCGCTACGCCGGACAACAAAGCGACCGTACTGCTTGACGATGCTGCAATGCCACCCACAATCGCTGGGGGCTGAGCTTATTCGCGCAACTGAAATAATCTCTTCAATGCATCGATCAAAGTGACATGTTGGTCAGGCTGATCTTGTTCGCGAAGCGATTGCAGGGGTGGATGCAATAATTTGTTAACCAGCCTTTCCATGGCAATCTTGATCTCCTCACGGATGCTGTCGTCAACTCCTTTGTTTTGAAGTCGTCCCAGCAGACGAGCAAGTTCGGCATCTTTGATGGCTTCGGCCTGTTCTCGCAATCGCTGGATAACCGGACCGGTTGAACGATGCCTTAACTCGCTCATAAAACGGTCGGTCTCTTCATCGATGATGCGTTTGGCTTTCGGCCATTCCTGTTCTCGCAAGATACGATTTCGATCGCACACTTTTTGCAGATCATCCACCGTGTATAGATAAACGTCGTCGATGTTGCCAATCTCGGCGACGAAATCGCGCGGCACGGCCAAGTCGAGAATCAACATCGTTCGCTGTCGGCGTCTCCGCCAAAGCGCCTGAAACATTTCCATGTCGACAATAGGTTGCTTTGCACCGGTGGTGCTCACCACCAAATCGGCTGCCTGCAATTGCTCTGGCAAAAATTCCCACGGGACCACTTTACCGGAAAGTTTTTGCGACAGTTCGGCAGCCCGCTGCGTGGAACGATTCACGATCGTGATTTTCTTTGCTCCCGCCTCCAAAAGATATCGCAGCGTTTCTTCCCCCATTTCACCCGCGCCGATCAATGTAATTTGCTTATCATCGAATCGCTCAAAAAACTCGGCGGCAACTTCACTCACCGCCACACTCGGTATGCTGATACGCCGCCGCTGGATGGAAGTTTCGGAAGCAACTCGCTTGGCCACATAACTCGCATGCTGAAATACGGCGTGCGTTATCGGACCGGTTTGCTCGGCAGTACGAGCCAACTCGTAGGCTTGCTTGACTTGCGAGATAATCTGCGCTTCACCGATAATCATACTATCGAGGCTTGCCGCCACCGCGAATAAATGCTGGACGGCTTCGCGATTGTCAAACTGGACCAAGTGCTTGAGCAACAAATCGGGTTCCAGTTGATGAAACTTGGCTATAAAGTTGGCGAGTTCGACAGGATTGGGGATTTGGATCGAATCATCGGAACTGGCCGCGTAAAATTCGACGCGATTACAAGTGCTCAATAAGACCGCCTCTGTGCCTGGATACAAGCGGCTCAGCGAATTCATCGCCTCGATAGCCTGATCGTTATTGAAGGCCAATCGCTCGCGCAATTCCACAGGGGTGCGATGGTGGCTGCAACCGACCATTACCAACTTCATGGTATCACCTCAACCGGAGCGGACTTGGTTGGCGGTGGAAGTTGGGAAGGCAACCTGTTTTCTGCTGGCTCTCGGCCGTGGGGCGTGGCTACAACCGCTAGCAGTGCAGAAACCAAAAAGCAAAAATTGATCATAGTCAGATAAGCAACTCGACGCCCCGGCCCACCTCGATGATAGAAGCGATCGATCCAAATCGCGCTGACCAACCATGCCATCAGCAACAAGGAAACCAGCACTCCTCCCTCAGTCCAACCCACCTTTCCTTTGAGATTCAGATTCAAGATAATTCCCGATAGGAAACCTAATGCCAAAAAGAGGGTCGAAACGTAAAGACAACTACGATTGAGCGATTGAAGGTATTCCAGCGATGGCAAGCGAAATGCGGATGGCTTTCTGCGCTTTTGTTTCAGTTGATGCGCATGCACCAAGTACATCAAACCGAAAGCAAAACCTAAGCTAACAACCATTGTGCCGATCAAAAGCGAACTGCCGTGCACAATTCCCCAAATGCTGACCGTTGTGCTGCGTGGGAATGGTTTCGCTGCTGCCACCAACCAAGAAAGCCCGATCAAGAGAAGAATCAAAGGAATAATAAAAGTTCCGACCGCCGTTTCCGGTCTCTTCCACAACAGGGATGTATAGACGACGGCTAGGCCGAACGCTGCCAGTAATGACCAGTCATGCCAACTCGACAATAAGCCATTGGAGCCGAGTTCCTGAAGTTCTCGTTGGCCTAAGTTCCAAAGATAAACCGCGTGGGTAAATAAGCCCAAACCGAGCATGAACCACACCGCCACCATGCGATACTTCATTCGCCACAGCAGTCGCGTGGATTCCAATATCAGGACAACGAGATAGCTTAGAGAAAAACAGGTCAGGGTGACTCCGCTGAGCATCTGATTCTTCTCCGTAGGTGGTTGGAATGTGGCGGTTCGCCGCGGCTGGACTTTTGGGTTTACACACGAGCAAGTACGAAAAAAAGGGGTCGCCGGCTTGAACGACCCCTTCTGTATCATGCTTTATGGATACGGGCGAATGCAATTGGAAAAACTAGACGGGCTGATTACTCCCAGTCTTCTTCTTCCTCTTCTTCTTCTTCATCGTCATCCCAATCGTCATCATCCTCATCATCCCACTCTTCGTCCTCTTCATCCTCTTCGGCTTCATCATCTTCTTCGTCGACTTCTTCCCACTCGTCTTCGTCCTCGTCCTCAAACGACTCCTCGTCTTCGGCTTCATCTTCATCTTCGAAGTCTTCATCTAGATCTTCGTCTAGATCTTCATCCTCTTCGTCTTCGTAATCTTCGAAGTCCTCATCTTCTTCATCTTCGTATTCTTCGTCGTCGTCCTCAAAATCCTCATCTTCATCTTCATCGACGGCGACTGGAATGGACGCTAGACGGCTTGCTACTGCCAACTGTTCTTCGAGATTCTCCTCGCTCTCAAAGGCGAGGCCAATAGCAGAGTTCGCTAGTTTCACGATGGACTCCTTTGTGTCGGTGCCAGGCTGCAGGTCTACGGAATTTACTTTACTGTTATCCACGCTTCTATCTACGCATCTATCTACGCTTCGGTCATTCACTCTACTGTCAGTACGAGTGTCGTTTTGACTTATCCGGTTATCTACCAAGTCCTGCGATTCTTGCAAGCCCTGAGAGGTTTCCGAATTCGCCCTAGTACGCTTCGATCCATTATTACTGGATCGGTTCGTACTGGATCCATTATTATTCATGGACTGCGAAGAAAACAGAGTGGGGGACCCAGGATCACTTCCACCCTCTTGGATACCCGACGATTCGTCAGGCAACTCTTCGACATCCCATGTTTCGTTTATCCAATCCGCGCGAGGAAGCTTTTCCAAGCTCTTCAATCCGAACATTTTTAAAAAACGTTTGGTCGTCCCGTAAAGATAGGGCCTGCCTAATTCCTCACTCCGACCAGAAATTCTTACCAAATCTCGGCTCAAAAGCTGCTTCAATACTTCTTCGCTACTGACTCCACGAATCGCTTCAATATCCGCCCGCATCACGGGTTGTCGGTAGGCGATGATCGCCAGCACCTCCATGGCAGCTGCCGTCAATCGTTCCTCCGGTGGAACATGACCTAATCGCCGCAACCAAGGTGCAAATTGAGGTTTGGTCAGCATTTCAAAACCGCCACCAACCTCCTCAATACGAAACGCCCGTCCTACCCTCTCGTAACGTTCGTTCAATCGGCGAATTAGTGTACGGGCTTCTGTCGCATCCGCCAAGCCAGCTAATTGAGCTAATCGACGGGTCGTGAGCGACTCGCGGGAAATAAACAGTACTCCTTCCACTCGCTGCAATCGCACCTCGACCTCTTCCTCGGTTTCCGGTCGCACACTCCCTTCCACCATCCGCTGAAGACCCGCCGCGGGTTGAGCCGACTCCCGCAGGTAGTCCTCAAAGAAAAATCGACCCTGCGATTTACTCAAAGGAACTAATAATACTACTTTCGAATTACACTCTTTCGAACTATTTAATCTATTATTTCGATTCTGCCACGGGGATAGTGTCTGCGACAGGCCGCGATACATGTCGAGCTACCCCCCTGAAAAAAGTAAAACGCCTTGCCGAAACTACTTGGCGAAAGTCGGGTTGCGAGCAACTTCGCTCGCTAATTCTGCCTACAATACATCATATTTGGCCAGTTCGTCGCAAGAGAAGTTCGCTCGATCTGATGCGACATTTTGGCAAAACCCTCAACTCCCAAATTCATTCAGCGGAACACACACTCTGTATGGCGACGAGTCACTCCAAGGGAATGGCAAAATGGAAAACTTCTCGCGCCGGCCGTGTGGCTTGGTGGCTTTGGCCCATTGCCGGCACGGTTGTGCTCTTTTTTTTATTCCTTGCCATTCTCATTTTTGGCAGAGTCAGTGGAGTTGAACTCTCTAAGCAGGATTTGGTGGTTCGCAACTTCAGTTATTTTCAAATCCCCGTTCTGAGGTGGCAAGTTTGGCCTGTTGAGCGAGCTTTTCCCAATGGTGCGGCGACCGATCTTGCTATCTCTTCACATTTAAAGCCCTTAGGCCCAGGACAACAAGTCCAATGGGATTTGGTGCAATTCGAAGAATTTGGTTCTGCTACTGTCCAGGGAGATGCGGCGATTCTTTATCAGATTTTGCAGCAACGCAACGAGTCGTCCGATTTTTTTTGGGCCAAGTGGTCCGCCACTCATCCGCGGCGGTCTGCCGAACTTTGGCCTGCGGTCCAGGATCTCGTGTTTTGCGATATGTACTGGGCGATTCCTCCATTGATGGAACTTTACTTCAGCGGTACCAGCGATAGCAGTCTCATTCCCGAACGAAATGAATCGGTCGTGCAAAGCGCCAGTGTGGAATTGGAAGAAGCTCGAGCTCGCCAAGATCAACCTGCGATCAGCAAAATTCTGGATCGACTCCAAGCTTACGATAGCTCTGGCGAATTGTCGAAAATTGCTGCCAAGTTTTCTTCGTCCTCCGGCAATAAAGAAGTTCAAGCAACCGCCGAGTCGGACAAAAAAAATTCTGCAGAGGAATGAGAATTTTTATCTTCCTCATCGTTCTAGTTTCTCGATATTTGACGACTTGATTTTACTCCCTGGTATCACCATCTCCGTTTAATGACTGTTGCACTCGATCGAATCTATCTTGACAACAATGCAACGACATCTTTGGATCGTCGTGTGGCTGAATTTATGTCTCGAGCGATCGTCTCGGAACCTTTGTCGCATCTAGGAAGCAATTCGGCAAGTCAGCATCAAGAAGGTCGGATTGCGCGACGCTGGGTAGAAGATTCTCGCGATGGCATTCTATCCTCGCTTGCATGTCGCACGCATGGAATGGATTCTGATCGGTTGATTTGGACCAGTGGTGGCACCGAAGCAAATAATCTAGCTCTTTTTGGTTTAGCCGATCAGTCTCCAGGAACCATTGTCGTATCGTCGATCGAACATCCGAGTGTCTTGGAGGCTGCCAAAAAAATTGAGTCCATGTACCCCAATCGAGTACGAATTTTGCCGGTGGATCAACGAGGCGTTATCCGCTTGGACATTCTCGAAGATTGGCTTATCCATGGGCAAAAAAGTTGCAAGCCTATTTCCTTGATCAGTGTCATGGTAGCCAATAATGAAACGGGCGTTTTACAACCCATCGAGGATGTCATCAAGCTGGCGCATCGATTCGAAGCGATCGTACATACCGATGCTGTTCAAGCTGTCGGCAAGATTCCGCTTTCTTTTGCTGACTGCGGTGCCGATGCTCTCACCTTAACAGCTCATAAGTTACATGGGCCCATCGGGATCGGCGCTCTAATACTTCGCAGTTCGATGGACCTAAAGCCTCAACTCTTCGGTGGTTTCCAACAACTCGGCTTGCGTCCAGGTACCGAATCTCCTCTGCTGACAGCCGCTTTTCACGAGTCGTTGAAAGTAACATTGGCTCAACAGGACACCGCGATCCAACGGATGTGCCAACTACATCTGCTGCTCGAAAATAAACTTCTCGGCGAATTGCCAGATATTGTCATTCATGGTAGTGCCGCCCTGCGATTACCCCATACTAGCAGCATTGGTTTTCCTGGTTGCGATCGTCAAGCGTTGCAGATGGCCCTGGATCTATGCGGATTGGCCTGTAGTACAGGTTCAGCGTGTGCCAGCGGAAGTTCACAGCCGTCGCACGTGCTTACAGCGATGCAAGTCTCCTCGCAACTACTGCAAAGCTCTGTTCGTTTCAGCCTTTCTCGGTTCACTACGGCGGAAGAAATTGAGGAAGCGGTCCAACGAATTGTCCGTTGCGTAAAAAAACTGAAAAAGCAACAATTGTTTGCCCATAGTTCCCACAATTCTACGATCGGTTAACAAGGATCTTTTAGATGGTGGGAACATTCTCGATACTCTTAAAACAACTTCGATCACCGACTAAAGGCGATCGCATTGAAAATCAGCATCTTCTCCCAAGCTTTATCGGTGGTATTGAAAATCGCTGGGTGGAACAAGTTTTCAAACAAATCGATCAAGATGGTGTAATGGCGCTTTCACCGATCGTTTTCTATGGTCCATCGGGGGTGGGTAAATCGGCTTTGCTCATGACCATCCTTACCCAATGTAGTCATGAACAAAAAGGAAAAAGCCGCCGGTTGATTCATGGTGGTGACTTTTCTCGCGACCTTCATTCGGCGATTCAAACCAGTGGTCTGGATGACTTTCGCGAACATTATCGCCGCGGCGATCTTTTGGTGATCGACGACCTACAGGAAATTGCTACCAAGCCAGCAGCGCAAGAGGAACTCATTTCTACCCTCGATGCCATAGCGGCAGCGGGCGGTTCTTTTGTGACCTCCCTACCTCGCTTGCCGGCCAGTATCCGCGGCTTCAAACCGCCACTGATCAGTCGCCTATCGGCAGGTTTTCCCGTTCCCGTTGAACCGCCTGGCACGGAAGCTCGTTTGGTTTTACTCAATGCCTTCGCCAAACAATTGCGACTCGATATACCCGCTGAATGGCTAGAAAAACTTGCCCGCGATCTCCCGACCGGCTTGCGAGCATCACAGCTGAAGGCCGCGCTGGTCAAATTACCTTTGGGCCAAGTGATGATGCCTGGTGAACCACAAGATAAGGCGCTTAAGAAACTCTTGAGTTCACACAATCAAGCGGTTGCCCCCAACGTTGCCGACATCGCAAAAGCGGTCGCCCAACACTTCCAAATCAAACTCGCCGATATTCGAGGCACAACCCGCAAAGCGAACCTAGTCCGCATGCGCGGTCTGGCGATGCATCTCTGCCGACAGTTGACCAGCTTGAGCTTACAGCAGATCGGTCATTATTTCGGTGGTCGAGATCATTCGACCGTTTTGCACGCCTGCCGCAAGACCGAGGGTGATCTGCAAAACGATCCGGATTTGGCCAAAGCCTATCAGGAACTTATGTCGCTATTTCTCCAAACCGGCTGATCGGTATCCACCGCTGCCGAAATTGCCATCGCTAAGAATCTTTTACAAAAACTGTGGAAAACCGGTCAACCGTTTGTTTCTAGACTGCCGCTGTTCCCTTTCCCTCGGAATACCGCACCTCCGCAATGTCAAAAGATGTTCGTAAACCCTAGCGCCTGTGAACATTTTGGAACATTCTATCGACGTGTTATCCACAACCTCAGTTTTTTAATTTTTTCTTGTTTTTACCGCTTCAAATGCCACCTGTTCGCTAGAAATTGACATTTTTTCTCGGCTCTCTACTACGAAGACGAATATTTAAAAATAGATAGATAAGATCTATAACACCAAAATGCAAAATTACTTCCTGACTGCTTTTTGAAAACCGCTTGGGAGAGTAAAACATGTTCCTTAACAACGACTGGAACACTTCTTTGGGACTCGTTTCGTAACAGGATCGCTCATCATGAAATTGGTCTGTAACCGAGAAAAACTTTGGGCAGCTTTTCAAATCGCCGCTAGCGTTGCCCCCAGTCGTAGTCCCAAAGAGATTCTGACCTTCATTCGCATGGACGCCAATCCCGATGCGGTGACTTTGATGGCTACCGACATGGAAGTTGGAATCCGAGTTCAAGTCGAAGGTATCGATATTGAAGTTCCTGGGAAAGCCTTGTTACCCGTCCAGCGTATGGCGTCGATTTTGAGGGAGAGTTCCGACGAGTTTATCCATATCGTGACCGAAGACACCGGAATGTTGGTAAAAGGGAATTACAGCAAATTTGAATTGCCGAGCGCCAATCCAGATGAATTCCCACCGGTTGTGCCGTTCGAGGAATCGGTCTATCACGTTTTGCCAGCTCGTATGCTCAAAGAGATGATCCGCCGCACCGTCTTTGCGACCGATAACGAAAGCAGTCGTTACGCATTGGGTGGCGTTTTGTTTGAAATGGGCGAAGAAGACATCACCGCGGTAGGCACCGATGGACGTCGCATGGCACGGATGGTCGGTAAAGGAACTTCGGTTGGAGGCAAATCCAATTCCACTAACACCATCATTCCAACCCGCGCCTTGACCCTGCTAGAACGAGCCATCAGCGACAAAGAAGATTCCATCGAATTAGCAGCCCGCTCCAATGATGTCCTGGTGAGAACATCCCGCTGCGTCATTTATTCGCGTTTGGTGGAAGGGCGTTTCCCGAACTGGCGAAAAGTTTTTCCAAATCGAGAAGATACAAGGACCATCGAATGTACGGTGGGTCCTTTCTACGCCGCTTTGCGTCAAGCCTCGATTGTTACCGATGCGGAAAGCCGCGGCATAGAATTTCAATTCGGCGCTGGCTCGTTAGTCCTTACAGCGAAAACTTCCAATATCGGCCAATCGCGAGTTGAATTTCCGATCGCCTATGATGGAGCAAATATCACCGTAACGCTCGACAATCGATTCGTAGGCGACTTTCTAAAAGTCTTAGAACCTGAGAGTACTTTCAAAATCGAATTGGGTGGCGAACAAGAAGCAGTCGTCTTCATGACAGATGATGGTTATGCTTACGTCGTTATGCCAATGTCGCGCTAATGGTTTGTTGCATGGCAGATACTACTCAGTAAGTTCTCATTTGCTGAAATGGCAACTTATTGAGTGGATGAGTTATCCAGATCCTCGCGCAGACCTTGAAGGCCACGTTTCAGCAATCCCGCTACGGCCATTTCCGTTTTCTGCATATGTTCAGCGATCATCTTCAGTGTCCAACCCTCCATATATCGCAGTCGCAACGCTTCTTGCTGACTGGCTGGGAGTTTGGACATCGATTCAGCCAATTCGACAACTGCTTCTCCCCGCATCGCCTGCTGGCTCGGACTGGTTGTCTCCGAAGGTAGCATTTCTCCAATGCCCGGCTGACTGTCGGTCGCCGCGTGATGAAAGCCAATTTCCATCCGTGCACTTCGTTTCTTTGTTGCCAAATGATGTTGGTGCATCGAGGCAACGTTGTTCCGCAAAATGTTCCGTAACCAAGCGAGCATCGACGCGATATTCTCGCCCCGAAAAGATTCCAAGTCACGCTGCGCTTCCATGAAGGTGACTTGCACAATGTCGGCAGGATCCAACCGACCTTGTAGCTTCGGATCCATATACTTTTGCGCTAACACCAACAAATAAGGTCGGTAGTTTTCCAGCAACGAACCCAAAGCCGTTCGATCACCATGTTTGGCCAGTTCAAGTAGATCGATTTCGTCGTTGTCGCTCAAAACGTCAACTCCTATCGGAATGGATGCCAATCGCCCACGTTTTATAGGGATAATTTACCTACTTTTGAGGGTGTTAGTTTCAGGATAATAGATCAGCATGGTATCATGTTATGTACTTTCCACAGAAATTCAAACTTTCACCTCAGCAGATCGCCTGGGGTCGAGGACGGACCTATGTATTTTCGTTTGGCCAAACGGCTTCTATGGGAAACGGACAAACGTTTGCTCTGGAAACTAGCCTACCAAGCGGGTTGGCAGGGTTTGCGAAGTGTTCAGAAACATAAAGCCCGGTTGAAGCGTGGCGAATTCTTCCCACCTTTTCTGTATATCTCAATCATCAATAGTTGCAATCTCCGCTGTCAAGGTTGTTGGGTGGATGTAGCGGCCAAACAAACCAAGATTGAACTGGAAGGTATGAACCGGTTGATCCAAGAAGCCAAAGCGATGGGGAATTCCTTCTTTGGTATTCTCGGCGGTGAACCTTTTATGCACCGCCAGATTCTCGATATTCTGGCCGCTCATCCGGACGCTTATTTTCAAGTGTTTACCAACGGTCAATTCATCACCGACGATATTGCGAAAGAATTGCGACGGCTGGGAAATGTGACGCCTTTGATCAGCGTTGAAGGGAGCGAGATCGTCAGCGATCAACGCCGAGGTCGCGATGGTGTTTTCAGCAAAACCATGGAAGGTTTAAAAAACTGTTTGAACAATAAAGTTCTCACAGGCGTTTGTACCAGCGTTTGCAAAACGAACATCGACGATTTGCTTACCGATCGTTGGGTCAATCAGTTGATCCAAATGGGAGTCATGTATTGTTGGTTCCATGTGTATCGCGTCGTGGGACCAGAGAGTTCACCCGAGCTAGCCCTCAATACCGAAGAACTTCGTAGAGTGCGGCAATTCGTGGTGGATACGCGAGCGACCAAACCGATTATTGTGATTGATGCCTATCATGATGGCGAAGGCCGAGCTCTCTGTCCTGCTGCTACCGGCTTTACCCATCATATCGGCCCGGGCGGTGATATCGAACCATGCCCGATTATCCAAATGGCAACCGAATCGATCCACGATGCAAAACCGCTTAAAGAAGTTTTCAATCAAAGTGAATTTCTCCGCGACTTCAGACGATTGGCGGCCGAACACACACGTGGATGTGTCGTACTAGAGCGTCCCGATTTACTTTTGGAACTCGCCGAAAAGCATAGTGCTCGCGATACGACGCAGCGCAAGACGGTATTCAAGGAACTGGAGAATATCACACCGCGGAGATCTCAATATGTGCCAGGTATTGAAATCCCAGAACGCAGCTGGGCCTACCGGTTGGCCAAACGCATCGCCTTTCATGACTTTGGTGTCTATACGCAACACTTCGATCCAAAAAAATGGAAAGATCCTGACGTCGTTCCCATTCAACTTCCAGAAAAACGCTCGGTATAGAAACCGTTCGACTTTTTTTAACAGAATCGCAGAGGCTCCTCACTCGACCCTGTCGCAATCAATGTGACTGCAGGTCCGCTCAAGTTGGAGCAGGAAATTTTTGCAGTTGAGTCCTCCCGCATAACCGGTAAGTTTACCCCCTGACCCAATCACACGATGACAGGGAACGATCACTGAAATAGGATTTCTTCCGTTGGCTGAGCCGACGGCTCGCGAAGCCGCTGGGTTGCCGATCCTTGTTGCCAATTGCCCGTAACTGATCGTCTCTCCGTAGGGAATACGCAACAGTTCACCCCAAACGGTCTTTTGAAACGGGGTTCCGCGGAGATCAAGCGGTAGGTCAAAGTGTCGCCGCTCACCCGCGAAATAGCTTTCCAATTGGTCCATCACAGCGCGGAAAAAAGAGTCTGCTTGTGGGCCCGAATCCTCGGCAGTCTTGTTGGAGCGATGGTTGGGTGGAAGCAACAGCAAAAGTACATCGTTCTCTGCTGCCAGCAACCAAGTTCCTAATTCATTGGTCCATGTCACTTGCCGAATAGCGGACATCGATGACAATACTCCTACTAAGGCATGATGTTATTGGATACTGATGAACGATTGTCTACAGAGGCGGTCTTAGTGTCTACACGGTTGCTTTGTATTTGCACGAAATGGCTGCGATTCCTCCATGATGATTCCCTCTCTGACACAACTCCAGGAATGTTTGATTTGCGATCGACATCGTCTCAAACAGCGGCATAGTCGACTCGTTCAAAAGCGTGCCGAAAGTGAGGAAGCGTCCAAACAGTGGTTACAGTGGCAGGAATCGGTTGAGCAATCCAAACAATTGGCTGCCGCGCGGCTCGCCTCGATCCCAGAATTGATCTACGATTCAGAACTCCCCATCACCAAACATCGGGAAGAAATTATCGGGCTGATCAAAAACCGACAGACGCTGGTGCTGTGCGGCGAAACAGGTTCCGGTAAAAGCACGCAACTTCCCAAGTTATGTCTGGAAGCGGGTTTGGGTAAGTATGGCATCATCGGCCACACGCAACCTCGACGATTGGCGGCTCGCTCTGTGGCCACACGCGTCGCCGAGGAACTGCATTCTAAAGTTGGAGAGCGAGTCGGCTACAAAATTCGATTTCATGACCACTCCTCACCTAATTCGCTCATCAAATTGATGACCGACGGAATACTGCTGGCGGAGACTCAGACAGATCGCTTTTTGGATCAATACGACACAATCATTATCGATGAGGCTCACGAGCGATCCTTGAACATCGATTTTTTATTGGGCTATCTACATCAGCTTCGCGGGAAACGGCCAGACCTAAAGTTGATTATCACCAGTGCGACGATCGATGCGGAGAGGTTCGCAGCCCATTTCCAGGATGAACTAGGACCTGCGCCGATCGTGGAAGTATCAGGTCGAGGATATCCGGTTGAAATTCGATACCGAGCTCTATCGACAGGTGACGACGAAGACGATCAGGATGCTGATGGCGAGGATCCACTGTCTGGCATAGTTGCAGCAGTCGATGAATTACTCGGTGAAACTTACGGGGATATCCTCATTTTTCTGCCGACAGAGCGGGATATCCGGGAAGGTAGCCGTCGATTGCGCGGACATTTTACGCGTCGCAATTGGAATGACCGCTTCGATATTTTGCCGCTGTACGCGCGTCTGACGGAAGCCGAACAGCAGAAGATATTTCACGCGCATCAAAAACCACGAATTGTCCTGGCGACCAATGTGGCGGAATCATCGCTGACGGTTCCCGGTATTCGTTATGTGATCGATACGGGTACCGCCCGGATCAGTCGCTACGCGCCGAAGTCAAAAGTGCAGCGACTCCCCATTGAACCGATTGCCAGAGCGGCCGCTGATCAACGGGCAGGCCGCTGCGGTCGAACCGCACCCGGTATTTGTATTCGCCTGTTTAGCGAGGAAGATTATCAATCGCGACCGCGCTTCACAACACCCGAAATACGTCGCACCGATCTAGCCGCTGTCATTCTGCAAACCAAAATATTGCAACTCGGAGAACTCGAAGATTTTCCTTTGCTCGACGCGCCGCAGCCAGACATGATTCGCGATGCGTATCGTACGCTGCATGAATTAGGCGCCATCGACGGTTATCGACGATTGACCGAAATCGGTAAACGCTTAGGTCGTTTACCGGTCGATCCACGCGTTGGCCGAATGATCTTGGCCGCGGCCGACAATCAATGTCTCGCGGAGGTTTTGATCATCGCTGCAGCGCTTGAATGCCAAGATGTAAGAGTGCGCCCCGCCGAACAGCAAGATGAAGCTGACGCACAGCATGCCAAATTTCAGGATCCATGGAGCGATTTCCTGAGTTACTTGCGTTTATGGGATTTCTATCATGATCTGCGAGAGAAGCATGGTAGCAGCCGCATGCAAAAAATTCTTCGCTCCCATTATCTATCATTCCATGCGTTCCGAGAATGGTCTGATGTGCAAAGGCAACTGCGAGAAACCTTGATCGAATCGGGCTTAAAGATCCCACCGCGCCGGTTGCATCTCGAACCGCTGAATCCGAATTCGAATCCGAATCGAATCGCGCCCAAATTGCTCGAAAAAGAGTCTGAAAAAGGGGTATCGAAAGAAGAGACCCTGAAAGATAAGCGACCAGACCGTCCTGCAGAATACGAAGCCATTCATCGATCTTTGCTGACCGGCCTGTTGTCGGGAATCGCAAATCGTAGTGATAAGGGCGAATACACGGGAGCAGATCAGATCAAAATGTTCTTGTGGCCCGGTTCCGGACTGCAAGCTTATAGGCCGACATGGATTTTCTCGGCAGAAATCGTGGAAACGTCCAGACGATTTGCTCGTATTGTCGCGGAGATTGATCCTGGCTGGATTGAGATTCTCGCTCAGCATGTCGTGAAGCGAAGTTATTCCGATCCACATTGGAGCACAAAGTCTCAATCGGCGATGGTCTATGAAAAAGTCACGCTTTTTGGCTTGCCGATTGTAGTTGGCAGACGCGTTGCGCTCGCGCCAATCGAACCACCTCTTGCCAGAGAGCTCTTGATCGAAAAAGGTTTAGTCGAGGGCGAACTTCAAACATCCGCCGCGTTTGTAAAACACAACCAAAGTTTATTGGCTGCTTGCGAAGATCTAGCGCATCGCACACGTCAGCGTGAATATGTTATCGATCCGTATGCGGTGATCCGGTTCTATAATGAAAAACTACCCATCGAAATCACAGACCGCATATCACTTGAAAAATGGGATCGACTCCATCGGCCCGCTGTCAAAGAAACTGGACCGAAACCAACGCCCCGAGGGAAACATTTAGAGGTTGCCGCTCTTCCTTCCCCTCCCATGGATGCTCCAGCGGTGTGGATGCGACCGCAAGATTTGTTGGGCGAGACTACCGAAGTTCCGCGGCAAGAAGCGTTTCCAGATCGCATTCAAATCGGCACAACTCAGCTGCCGGTGTCATATCACTTCGAACCAGGAAGCGAGCGAGATGGCATGGGTGTTCGCGTTCCCGCTATTCTTTTGCCGCAATTGTCTGAAGATCGACTAGGCTGGATGGTCGAGGGACTGCTGGAAGAAAAAATCCTCGCCATGATTCGATCGTTACCCAAACATCTAAGAAGAAACTTGGTGCCAGCGCCCGATATCGCAAAATGGGTCGCCGATCACATGCGCAGTGACTTTGGCAAAAAGCCTTTTATGCCTCTTGCCTGCCAGTGGTTGACCGCAAAAGGGGGTGAAGCGATTCACCCTGAATTCTTCGAAGGCGAAAAATTACCCGACCATCTACGAATGCGCTATGAAGTGATCGACGATCAGGGAAAAGTTGTTGCGCAGGGGCGCGACCTGGATCGATTGAAGAGTCAGATAACAGCCATCCTTCCCCCAGAATCAAAAAACGCCGCACCGAAACTATCTGGCGGTCTTTGGCAGAAAACGGGTTTGATTGAACTGGACGTTGATCAGATTCCCGAGAATGTGATCGTTGATCGTAGCGGACTTAAAATTACGCTATTTCCAGCATTAATCGATGAGGGAGAAACGGTTGGCTGGACTTTAGTCGATCGCGCTGAAGAAGCGCTTCGCCTCTCGACACAAGGCTGGTTGCGTTTGTTCGCCATCAAGGAAAAAAAAGAGATCAAAAAACAGTTCACGCATTTTCCGAACTGGAACAAAATCCAACTGCACGCGTCAACTTGGCTGGCGGGCGAAAAACTTTATCGCACTCTCGGCGATGTTTTGGTAAGGCGAGCGTTTTTGCAGGGCGAAAAACCAATTCGCTCGAAGGTGGATTTCCAAAAACGACTCCAAGAATCAACCAAACGAATCAGCATCGCTATTCAAGAGATGACCACTTGGCTACCCATTCTCTTGGAACGATATCATCAAGTTCGTTTGAAATTGGAAGAAGCTCCTCAACCATGGCAGGAAGCGACCGCCGATATGCGCGACCAATTGAAATGGATGATGAATGAGAAACGCTTTGCACAGACGCCGTGGAAATGGTTGCAGCATTATCCGAGATATCTGCAAGCTATCGTGATGCGCTTTGACAAATTGCGCACCGGTGGGCCAGCAAAAGACAAAGCCCTGATGTTGCAAGTGCATACGCATTGGAAAGAATGTAAGGTTAAGTGGGAAAGTATGGATTCGGTATTGGAAGATTCTGCGCTTGAAACGTATCGCTGGATGATTGAAGAATATCGTGTTTCCCTATTCGCCCAGTCGCTGGGGACGAGTTCACCTATCTCGGAAAAGCGGTTACTGGCGGTGTCGCAATCGCTGAGCTCTCGCTGATTCGTTTAGCCGGCATACATCGCCGGCAAGAATAATCTTCCTTGAGCGTGAATCTTTGGTGAAATTGCTGGGTAAATTTAAAAAATCGCTCACTATTCGCTTCTTGGCTACAGAGCAAACTATGCAACTGGTAATCTCGAGTCTTTCGAAACGCTACCCAAATGGTGTCCAGGCACTGGATAATGTCTCCATGACCATTCCCTGCGGCATGTTCGGATTGCTGGGGCCAAACGGTGCCGGGAAATCGACGTTGATGCGAACGTTAGCCACTTTGCAGGAGGCAGATAGCGGCTCGGTCAAACTCGGTGAACTCGATGTGCTCAACGATAAAAAAGCTGTTCGAAGGGTTCTCGGATATCTTCCTCAGGAGTTCGGTGTTTATCCGCGAACTAGTGCTGAAGAGTTGCTCGCTCACTTCGCTTCGCTAAAAGGTATCTCAATGAAGCAGCGTCGAGCGGTTGTCGATGAGATGCTGAAAAGAGTCAATCTTTACCAACATCGACACAAAGCGGTCGCCAGCTATTCCGGTGGTATGCGTCAAAGATTTGGAATAGCCCAAGCACTACTCGGTGATCCCAAGTTGCTGATCGTGGACGAGCCGACTGCTGGTTTAGATCCTGGGGAAAGATACCGTTTTTACAACTTGCTGGCTGAAGTGGGCGAAAGCGTGATCGTGATCCTCTCGACGCATATCGTGCAAGATGTGAAAGAGCTCTGTACGAATATGGCCATTATCGATCAGGGTAAGCTTCTCTTTTACGGTAAGCCTGAAGCGGCTGAGCAACAACTCCAGGGGAAGGTGTGGCAAAAATCGGTCGCAAAAGGTGATCTTCCCAATTTGCAAAAACACTATCAGGTGATTTCAACCAAATTGGTGGCTGGTCGTCCCTTGATTCATATCTTATCTGACAATGATCCGGGCGATGGATTCGAAGCGGTAGAGCCCGATTTGGAAGACGTTTTTTTCGCAACCGTACCGAGGATTGCTTAATGTTTTGGGAGTTCTTTCGCTTTGAGGCGAGATATTGGTTACGCAGTTGGATGCTGTACATTTTCATTGCCGTTATGGCGTTAATGTTTGCAGCGGCTACTATCTCGGACGACATCCAAGTTGGGCAAGCCATTGGAAATACCTATCGGAACGCGCCCTATGTGATTCAGACTTTTTATTTGATGGCGAGCATCATTATGGTGTTGATGTTGACGCCATTTATCGATTCCGCCGCGTCGCGAGATTTTTCCAACAAGTCGAGCGAATTGCTGTTTAGCAAGCCAATTTCCAAGCAGTCTTATCTCCATGGAAGATTTCTGGCCGCTTTTCTGGTTTCACTTCTTCCCCTGGTGGGAGTTTCCTTAGGTGTTATCGTCGCTCAATTCTATCCAGGCAATGATCCAGAGCAGTGGCGATCCATTGATTGGCGTGCTCATGTCTACAGTATCATCGCTTTTGCCATACCGAACTGTTTTATCTTCGCGACGGTCATCTTTGTCATCTCTGTGCTTACGCGCAGCACGTTGTACTCTTTCATTGGTGCTTTGTCCGTTCTGCTGTTTTATGGCATTGCGGCAACATTTTTAGCGGACCTGGAGAACGAGAAGTTAGCAACGCTCTTAGATCCATTGGGCAACGCTGCCTTCGGTGTTACCACGAAGTATTGGTCTGTTGAAGAACGTAATCAATTGTCGGTTGGACTAAGCGGTATGGTTCTCAATAATCGCCTGATTTGGGTAGGTTTGGCCGGCATTCTCTATCTGTTTGGGTACTCTCGTTTCTCATTTATCGAAAGACAGCACTCGGCGAAAAAGAAGAGCGATGTAGCAATTGTCGACATCGCTTCTCAGACGCCATCGTTCACGAAAATAAAACTCGCTAATGAGGGTATCTTTAGTGAAGTGGGTCAATTTATGAGCCAGTTGCGCAATGATTTGCGAGGAGTCATACGCAGTACGGTATTTATTGTGATGATGGCTGCCTGCTTCTTGAATGTGATTCCCATTTTATGGTTCAGTCAAGCGGAAGGTTATGGGAATAAATCCTTTCCCGTGACCTATTTTCAGATTGAGCGAATTCAGGGAGGAATGCTGATTTTTCTAATCGCCATCATTACCTTCTTCTCAGGTGTTTTAGTGTGGCGTGAACGCGATGCACGCTTGCATGAGATCACCGGTGCCCTCCCCTACCCTAACTGGATTTCCTACGCATCCAAGCTTTGTACTCTGGTGATCGTTTTAGCCATTATTTTCAGTTGTGGTATCGCAGTCGCCATAGTCGGTCAACTTGCTTCCGGCTATACGCGAATCCAACTGGATGTTTATATCACTGAGCTTCTGGTGATCGAACTAACACGCATGACATTCTTAGCCGTCCTAGCTCTCTGCTTGCATTCGATCGCAGCGAACAAATATCTAGGCTATTTTTATTTTATTCTAGTTCTGATCGCCAATGCGTTCATCTGGGATATTTTTCGTATCGATTCGATCATGGTGCGATATGGTCGATTACCAAGATACATTTACTCCGATCTCTATGGGTTCGCACCCTTTGCCAAGGGCTTGATCGCATTCGGAATTTATTGGTTGCTTTTTTGCGGGATACTGGCATGGCTAACCATCCGGATTATGCATCGCGGCGTACCTCAACCGCTCTATGACCGCGGCCGCAAATGCCTGCAAGATGTAAATGGAATATCCATCGCGGTTATTTCGCTGTTCCTCGTAGGTTGGTTGGGAGTTGGAGGCTGGCTTTACTACAACACTCAGATACTGAATCAACCGATCAGTTCAGCGGAGATGGAGCTACGTCAGTTTCTCTATGAAAAGCAGTATAAGTGGTTGGAATCCGCGCCAGCTCCCGCAATCAGCGACGTGAAGTATAACATCGAGATATTCCCAGAGCAGCGGCGACTCGTCATGAAAGGGGAGCAGAAACTTGTCAATAAATCGGGGAAAGCAATCGATAAGCTGTATCTAACACTCAATATAGAATACGACAGCCAGGTGATGATTGAGGGAGCCTCCTTGGTCAAGGAGGACAAAAAACTAGCGTTTCAGGAATATCAATTCGATCCACCTCTCGCGGCAGGTGCCACGGCCTGGATGAAATTTGACGTCACATCAAAAACAAGGGGTATCGAAAACGAAGTCACGAATATCGAGGTTAACCAAAATGGAACATTCTTTAACCAGTCGATCCTGCCACAAATCGGCTATCAAGCGGACCTCGAAATTAGCGATCCTTCGAATCGCAGATATTATGGCTTGCCGAAGGCAGACGGTTTTCCCGCACTGAGCAAAGAGGACCCAAGCTTATGCATGCATCATTATGTCGGCGCGAATGGATGGGTCAACGTTGAAACTGTGATCGGTACCAGTGGTGATCAAATTGCGGTTGCCCCTGGCTCCCTGGTTGAAAAATGGCAAGAAAATGGCAGGAATTATTTCAAGTACAAGCTTGATCAACCCTCGCTCAACTTTTATTCCTTCATTTCCGCACGTTATGTAGTCGCCAGAGATAAGTGGAACAATGTCGATGTTGAGGTCTATTATCATCCCGAGCATGTTTGGAACGTGGATACGATGAAGCAAGGGATTCGCGATGCGCTGGAATATTGCTCGAAAAATTTTGGTTCCTATCGCCACAAGCAAGCGCGCATCATTGAATTTCCGCGGTTCGCCTCCTACGCGCAGGCGTTCCCAGGGACGATGCCCTATTCGGAAAGTATAGGCTTCATTGCGAATCTGCAAGATCCTGAAGATATTGATTTTGTTTACTATGTCGTATGCCACGAAATGGCCCATCAATGGTGGGCTCATCAGGTGGTCGGCGCCCGCATGCAAGGTGCGACCCTTCTCTCCGAGACCCTGGCTCAATATTCTGCATTGATGATGATGGAAAAGAGATATGGTCGTGAGATGATGCGGAAATTTTTGAAGTACGAAATGGACATCTATCTTGCTAGCCGCGGGTCTGAATTTAACGATGAGAAACCACTGCTTAATGTCAACCCAGATCAAGGCTATATTCATTATCAAAAAGGAAGCGTCGTTCTTTACTATCTCAAAGAAATGATCGGCGAAGAACGGATCAACTCTGTCTTGAAGCGATTGATCGAAAAGTATGCTTATCAAGATCCTCCCTATCCAACGGCGTATGACCTAGTGGAGGGTTTGCGCGAAGTCATGCCGCAAGAACTTCACTATCTGATCACCGATCTATTTGAGAACATAACTTTCTTTTCCAATAGGGTTGAAACGGCTACGTATACCAAACAAGCGGATGGAACCTACAAAGTGGAGATGGAGTTAATCCTTGAAAAGACAACAGCCGATGCGAAGGGCAAGATGACTCCAGCGAAATTTAACGACTGGATTGAGGTGGGGGCGTATGCCAAGCCAGCATCGGGCAAAAAGTATGGCAAAGAACTTTATCGGCAACGCCTATTGATCGAAAAGTCTCCGCAGAAAGTCGAGTTCATCGTTGACCAGGAGCCTTATGAAGTAGGTGTTGATCCTCACTATCTGCTTATCGATCGTGTGACATCAGACAATATGATGACCGCCACACACCGCGAATAAAACGGTGAGAATTACTAGCGCACGTTCAGACGGTTTTCGATTTCGTAGATGCCAGGTTCAAAGGAAAGCATAATTTTGAGCCGCTCAGCCTCCTCGGCGGAAGATACCGTACCGGTCAGAATTCCCTTGTCGCCATTGCGTGTCAATGTTACCGACCCATTGGAAAGCGTGGTTACACGTCGCTCTGGAGTGATGCGATATTTGTCAGGCTCAGGGAGCTTGATCACGCCTTCCATCGAGTCGATGTTGTTGTTGACCTTCTCTAATCGCGCTTGACGAATGGCAGAACCCAACGCCGCAAAAGAATTCGCGTCCAGTTGGATTCTCGGATAATACATCGCTTTGGGTGGCAGTATTGGAAGTGGTGGATTGACGCGGGCGGTAGGGTCTACCTCCGCTTTGAGCGATTCGGTAGCTGCCTCGACACGCCCCGCCCCCAAAGCTTGCTGGCTGCCAACAAAGCCTGCCTGCTCGCGACGATCCGATCCAACGAAGTCGCGCCGCGAACGATTACCGCGCAAAAAACGTTCCGTTCCTTTAATCTCACCTGTCGCGGTTTCGGTTGCTGTCGCAGCCGCCTGGCCTGGTCTCGGCTGAGGTCGTAAGGTTCCGCCAAATGAACGTTGACCGAACATTTGAGCCTGCAAAACGCTCGGAAAAAACGCAAAAAACGTACCAAAAAGCATTAAAACGGTGTATTTCGATCGGATCATGGGTTGTTTGCCTCTTTCAAAACAGCGGCCGTTTGCTCGGCCGCTTTTCCGGAGTCGCTGTCCACTACGGTTTCAGCCGAGGGGAGCGTTGGAGTTGCAGGGTTCACCGGGGCCAAGACTTGTCCAATGGTCTGACCAAGTGGAAGATCCATTTCACTGCCGTTGACTCGCAACTTGGCGATATCGCCCTGAACAGCGAGAAAAACGATTTCATGAATCGGTAATTCGAGTTTCTGACCCAGGGTGACAATTTGAGTCGCTTTACCTTGACCAAGATCGAACCAAGCTTTACCCTCACCGCGACGGTTGAACGTAATCGCTTGCAAGCGGATATCGGCTAAAGCCTTCGAGAAGCCACGCGCGAAAATATTGCGTTGCACAAACGCAGCTAATGCGCTTGCAGAGGGAACCTGCTGCGGATCGCGAATCCACTGCGTTAGGCTATCTTCACGCTCGGCAGCTTGCAAGCTAACCGCTTCGATCGTCATGTCGACGTCAATCTCATTTCCATTGCCAAGCGGTACCAAGCTTAAACTCTTAAGCTTATGCAAATGGCCAGCGCTCTCAAAGTCGCGAACCCAATTGACCCACTGCGGTAATGCCGTTTTGCCATGCACAGCATAAGAAATACGGTGTCCGATGAGTCGATTTTTCTTCTTGTTGGTGCGTGACCTTATCTCTATCGGTACTGGCGCGGTGGCATCGATCGAAATACCAGTCATCTGATGCTGCTCCATCAGCTTCAGTAGCCAGTCTTGATACAAAGAGCGTGCAACGCCAGGCTCGAATGGTAGTGAGCGGCCTGCAAAGCCATCCATTTTCTGGCTTATTTTCTTGGCGATCAATTGCGAATCGGTAGCTTCCTGTAATTGCTTATCTAATCGTTCGATCGCCGCGTTTGCTTTTCGCGCAGGCTCTTCGATGTAACTGCGATAAATTGAATCGCCGATGTATAGCACTGCTAACAGGGCGACACCTGCCAACAACCATTTGGTCCGTGGGTTCATTGGGCACCTCCCGTTACCGTTCGGTTGGAAATCTTCTCGCCATCGGCATGATCGATATTGGCCTGGTCTTTGGCGGGAGCAGCGGTGGACGCTAGGGGATCGAGAAACTCATAAGTATTAGCTTCATCCAGCGCAAAAGTCGCGCGAGTCTCAAATTGCCATGGATACTCTTCCGTGCTTGTCTGCTCGCTGACCCGTTTGCTCGTTACTGTGAAGCGGGCGTTGCGCAAGCTCTTCTCGAGTTCCGCGACTCGCTCTGGATCGCTAACTTGTACGGATAAATCGATCACTCCGTTACCATCTTGGGCGGAAGCGGTCAGGCGACGAATCGTAGCAAACTGGCCAGGAGGCAGATTATTGGATAAAGTCTGCAGTTCATCCAGCCAATACACCTGGTCGCTCTGCCACTGCTGGACCCAACGCGCTTTGTCTGCTTTCTCTTCCAATTTACTGGCCATCTTGGAGCGTTCCGCATACGTGGCTTGCTTTTGGGCAACCTCAGCTTCTAATTCGTCGATGTCGCTTCGTAGAACGTATCCCAATGTGATTACCGCCATCGCGACAACGCCCCCTACCAGAGCGCGACCGCGCCAGGGATTGGGAGGCATCGCGGGTCGTTTGGGCTGCAGCAAATTAATTGCAAGAGTTTGGTCGAAGTAATCGATCAGAGCGCCCGTTAATGGAGCTTCGCACGTCGTGCGAACTTCCGCACCTTGTTCTCTTTCCCAGTTCTTGAGCGGATCTACTTTTTGGATCGGTCCAATGCGCCGCTCCATCAAAGCATCCAAGAGCGGCTGAAAATCGTTGAGAGCATCGACCAAAAACAATTCAGGAACCTCGCTCCCGGGATCAGTCGCTGCCAGGGCACTGCTGCGTTGGATCTCCAGTCCTAATTGCTCTGCTAATACTCCCGGGTCATCGGCCGTGATTCGCAGCGTTCGCAAGAACATGGGCGAAGCATTACGGCATACAACCAATTCTACTTCGCCAGAATAAACGCTCATTACGACAGATAGGGCATTCGAAAGAATACCCTGTTGCTTGAGGATGCTTACCGAAGCCATCAGTCGCGGAACGACGGCCACCGTCGCTGGTGAGCTGGTTCTCGTAGACATCTTGCAGCACATCCACAACCCGCTGCGCGTCGGTATTTTCGACGGAAATTATTATGGGTTGCTCCAGTTGAAGTTGGTTGATCAGTTGATCGGAATCGAGAACCGAGAGCAATTCTTCGATCACCATCCGATCGGCATTGCCGCCGTACATCACCAAAGCGTTGATTCGGGTGTCGGCAACGAAAGTGGTTCTGAGGAGTGAACTGGATGAGAAGCCGCTACTGCTTCCGGTGGCACCGCGGCGAAAAAGTGAAGTGAAGACCTGTTGCAGTTCTTCCGCATCAGCGTGGCGGAGCATGTAGACCGAATAATTGCCAGTCGAGGCTGCTGGGAGCACAGGCTGCCGCATTCCCGCGGCCAACAATGCTTCGAATTGGTCCAGGGCCGCGGTATCTTCCGAAGCGATTGTCCATTGTCGATCCTCAGGGATGACAACTACAGGGGGCGTATCGGTCGCAGTCGCCTGGGCTTTGTCAGCGGCCGGCTGGGGTGGAGTTTGTTTCAGCGCAGGTTCACTCTCCTTCTGTGCTGGAGGATCTTGAATTGGATCTGGATTGGGTCCGCGCGGAGGTGGCTGCTGATCGTCCAAGGGCTTTGCCGACGGAGGTGGGGGTGCCGATTCATTCGGTACACGCACGATCTCCAGTGGGTTGCTGCGAACTTGCGGCCAGATTTTGCGCAACTGTTCCAGCAGCAACTCCGAATCACGTTGGAGAACCACGGTCCGCACACGACCGCGTGGGGCCGAGTTTGCGCGTTCCGTCAAAGGTTCGCCCATCTTTTGTAGCAATTGTCGAATCAGGACCAACTGCTCTTGGGTGCCGCGCACCAGAACTTGGCTATTGGCTTCATCCTTATTGACCGTAGGTGATGTTGCATAAGGTTCGTCGGCAAATAAAGAACTGATTGCAGTTTGGACGGTATTCGGGTCGCTATTTCTAAGATAGAAAATTTCTAATTCCCGATCCGGGGGTGCAAATTGTTTCAGCGTCTCTTCCACCAAAGCAAGTTGTTGGTTCTCATCAAAACTAACACCCACACTGGAGCGACGACCGAAAGCTTCTTCCAAAGAATTCGCGACTTCCCCAGCGTTAGAGTGCTTCAGCATAAACGTCTTGAGAGCGGGCTTGCGTTTGAGCGATTGATTGGTGCTCGCGATGAGTTCTGCAATCTGCGTATGTTCCGCTTCCGTAGCCGTTACATAGAGACTTCCGTTGGTGTCATCAGCCGATAGAGTGGCTCGCGGAAAGCTGGTCCGCAGAGCGCGTTGCAGCGCGGTGGGATCTGCTTCCTTTAACGAATAGCTTTTCGTGGTCACATTGGCCGATAGGCTCTCTTCCATCTGTTTCACGATCGATTCCACTAGCTGTAGCTTGGCCGTCGAAGTGGTCACGACAATCGTATTGCCTTCATCATCTGCCGAAATTCGTATCTCATCATCGATTTGCTGGATCGCGTCGGCGACGCTATCGGCGGGTACCTTTTTCAGAGCGATAACTACCGTCTTTTCTTCACCGCCACTGGCATTGTTGTATTCATCGATCATCGCTTGAATTTTCTGATGATCCTCCGGGGAGGCGGTCGCCATAATCACCGACGTTTCGCGGCTACCGTAAATGGTCGCTTCCGGCAGCATCTCTGATAGCACAAATCCAAAACCGCGACCTGTACCTCGATTGAGCTGGTAGATTCGCGTTTGCTGACCGGCTTGATCGGCCCAAACCGTCAGCTCTCCATCCGCAAAGAAAATCTTCGCATCCGAAAAACGGGTTTGCAACAGCTCCACAACCAACGAAGGCTGCTGAACCTTCAGTGGATAGACCTTCGGCCAACGCACTTTGGTATCGGCGGCAGATTGTTGCTGAAGTTCCTCTAGCAACGACTTGAGCTGCTCGTGATCGGCGGGTGAACCCCAGGCAATCAATTCGTTTTTTTCCGTCGGGGGAGAGAGTGTGGCGTTGGGAATGATCGTCTTAGCAGCCGACTCGACCAATGGCCAACGCTCTAATTGCAGCGGCGTCAACGGATAGATGGCGATCGTCCGCTTTTCCATCCTTGGCAAAAGCTTTTTCAATTCGGGAAGCATCGCTTCCAACCGAGCGTGCTCTTCGGTTGTTGCAAGCGACAACAGCTGTTTCTGCTCTGCATCGAGCCAAAGATTGGCATCCGGAAAAGCTTTGGTGACCTGAGTCAGCCAAGCAACCGGTACAGCTTGTTCGAGTGGGAAGACCCTTAATTGCAAGATCGATTCGGCAGGTTTTGTTTTGTACGTCGTAACCACCTCGTCCGCTAATTGTAAATCGGCAGTGGAGCCTCGCACGATGACGATACCGCTTACCTCATTGGAAAGAACCTGCGCATTGGGAAGCATGGTCTTGAGAGCTAATGTCACAGCGTCTGCCTGTGCGGGCGCTAACGAAAAACTTTTTACGGCCATATTCTGGCTGGTAGTTGGGCTCCCCAATACCTCCAAAAGTTTGGCGACCTTAGCTTGATCCTGCACAGGCGCTGTCACGATCACTTTACTATTCACCTTGTCAAAGCTGACCAATGCCGATGGGGCAATCGCAAGAATCTGTTTTTGCAGAGATTCCGCTTCGATATCGGTCACTCGATAAGACATCGACTCAAGACCTGGAGATTCCATCGTGTCCTGCTGCATTTGTGTGATCGCCGTCTGAATGGCCGTTTGCTGCGCGGGTATCAAGAAAACGCTCAGCACACGCGTTTTATCATCCACAGTGATCTGCTCACTGGGAATCAGCTTCTTGATCGTGGCTAACGTGGCCTGTGGATCAAGATTACCTAGAGGATAAGAGGCGAAGACAGGAACAGGCGGAGGCTCCGGCTTAGGAGGTTGAGGCGGAGGTGCAGGTTCTGGCACCGAGGCGATCAGCAGATTGATTGTTTGCATCTTGCCTGCAGTTTCGATTACCAATAACTGTCGGCTTTGAGCTAGTGGCACAGCGCGACCATAATTGCTCAAGTAAGGCTGGACCTCGTTAGTCACCGCGTCGACCGGTCGCTTCCCCAGCGGAAACAAGACACTGACCAGTTCAAAACGCCCCCGCGCTGGGAGCTCCTCGAGTTTAACGCGTGGAATCAACTCGATAGGAATCTCGCCCGTCAACTCCAGGACCGTGAGCATGCGATCGCGCCGCAACAGAGTAAAGTTTTTAGTGAGCAAGACACTGTTGAGCAAATCGATAGCTTCCGTCGGCGTATACGATCGATTGTCCGAATAAGTGAATGTGCCCGCGGGAACTCGATCCATCACCAAAGTCAAGTTGTCTTGCCGCGCGAACCACTGCAGCACATCTCCCTAGCTTTGCTCGCGAAATTGAAATCGGAGTTTCTGCTGCGGAGGCGCGTCTTGAAACGCTTTCCATTGCTCCGCTGTCAACGTTTCTTGTATCTGTTTATCGATCGCCGAAACATCCGCCCGTTTTTCGGGCGTCTCTTGGCTCAGCAGGTCGAGTCTCTGTTGTAAAAGAGTCTGAATCTTAGCCCGCTGAGCATCGTCCAGACCGACTTGATCGGCGACAGCGGGATGGACTAATCGGGCGATATCGGTCGAAGTCTGGGCGAAGAGCGAAGTAAACGACAGACAGGCCAACGCGAAAATGGCGTTGCAGCCCAGAGCAACACGGGGACACGATGCAGTGCGCATGTGGAATCTTTTCAGGTTAGGCGGGGAGTTTTAGGAAGGACTTTGCCGCTGGAGGACCGATTGCTCCTCGAAGCAGTCTATAGGTTAGTTCAACGGCCGGCCTGGGTAAAGAAACGCGTTCTTTTAAGGACTCCCTGAAGGACTGGGGCTCGAAGTGGTGGCTTGTGGGGTTTTTTGCCTTGTCTGGAGCGATTTTTTGGCTTTTTCGTTCTTGGGATCGAGAGCGAGAGCGGCTTTGTACCAGTTTTGCGCGACGTCGATGAGTTGTAATTCGGCGGCCGTGTCGGCCAAATCGACGCGGATCGAAGCATCTTGGGGTTTGGCGGAGGCATCTTGATGCAGTTTGGCGAAACGTTCTCGGATGACGCGAATGCGTTCTGCTTCGGCGGCTTCTTGATCGGCGCGTTCATTTTGTTCGCCGCGGCGTAAAGCTTGGGAGAGTTTAAAGTGGGCGGTGAAATCGAGAGGGTATTTTTGGGTAGCGCGGGAGAGGACGGCGATGGCACCGGCGATGTTTGCTTCTTCTAAATCGAGTGTCCCGTGATGCAACAAAGCGCGAAGATGATTCGGATCGACGGCGAGCACCAGATCGAGTTCCTGTAGCGCTTCATCGTTGCGGCCTAACCCAGATAGGCATTCCGCTTTAAGGACTCGAACGTCATTGGATTCGGTGCAACGCGTGATGGTTTCAAACGCCTGTTGATAGTTTCTCGTTTTCAAGAGGCATTCGGTGAGTTCAAGCAGCACATCTTGCTGAGTATCGCTGGACAATGTTTTCTCGAGAGCTTGTTGGTAGAATTTAGCGGCCTCTTCATATTGTTCATTATCTTTGTGGATGAGAGCCAGTAATCGGATCGGTCGACCATCTTTAGGTTCCAGTTTGATAAGTTCTCGCAAATGGTAGACCGTATTATCTGTTGCTCCGAGATCGTAGAAGTACATGGAGAGGGATCGATGGGTGGGAGCTTGATCGGGTTTCGCGGCGATGGCATCGAGCCAATGTGTGGCGGCGAGTGAGGGATTGCCGATCGCATAAGCGGCGGCCCCTAACCAATGGAGTGCTTGGGGGCGAATTTCAAAATCGGTAAGTGCTTCGGAAAAGGCTTGTTCGGCGGCTCGAGGTTTACCCAAGGCTAACATCAGTCGGCCTTCGAGCATCGCGCGACGCGCCGCCAAACTCGGATCACCTTGCGAAAAGGCTATATATTCTAGCGCGGGCTGGGACTGTTCTTGATCGAGCGCATTCATGGAATTGAGCCAATCGTCTTTGGTCAATCGCACGATTTCGGATGTCTCAATCTTGGTGGAGCCCAGGGCAAGATAATCGATTCGCCAGACCTGCCAGCCAAGAAACAGGAGGCAAGCGATTGTGCAAGCAGCCGATACTGGGTGTATGAAATTTTTCATAGACGTGAAGCAGATGTTAGTGGAGGATTATCCATTTGGTTCTACGATGGTCATGCGTGGGCTCAATTGCGAGGCATCGATTTCAGTCTGTGTGCCGGAGGGCCAGCGAATGAGCAATTTTTGAGGCGTGACTTCCTTGGGCCAAGCGAAAAAAAGTTTTGGTTCCGCTGAACTCAAATAGCTGCTGCCCCCTTTGCGAAAGCGGACGATGGGCTGCGCGTCGCTGAGGAGGGTTGCGGTAGCCCCGATGGGATCGCGACTCGATCGCGTACCGATCAGTTCTAGAACAAGGGAATGATCGAAGCCTTGTTGATTGTGTTTTAGTAGGGCGGCGGGTTCATTCAGATTGGAGATGACGATATCGGGAAGGCCATCGGCATTGAAGTCGCACTGGGCGAGGCCACGGCCTTCGTGATCGAGGGCGAAATAATTGGGCGACTCAAATTTTTGCCGAATGAATTTTCCGCGTTGGTTGAGCAGCAGCAAGGGTTTCTGTTTGCGACTTGCGTGCAGCGGATACTTGATCACATGTCCGTTGGCGATCACGATATCTTCCCAGCCATCGCCATTGACGTCGGTGAAGGCGGTTCCGAATCCAACGAACAGGCCACCCAGCGCGGTGATACCACTGGCTCGGCTGACATGCAAAAAGAAACCGGCGCCCTCGTTGCGATAGAGCGCAAAAGACTCGCGTTCGTAGTTTGCAGCCCACAGGTCTGGTTTGGTGTCGCGATTGTAATCGCATAAATCGACACCCATACTGCCGTTGGGTATACCTTCATCGTCGATTGCTACGCCCATACGATGCGCCTGTTCGACAAATTTTCCATCTTTGTTGATGTAACAAAAATTGGGTTCCGTGTCGTTGGCCACATAGACATCGAGCCTACCATCTTGGTCGATGTCATGCAGAACAACACCGAGTCCCTTGCCGCCGGGTTTGAGTTCATACTGTGCTGAGGCGTCTCGGAAAGTTCCATCACCTTGATTTAGAAAAAGAATATCTTTGAGACCTTTGAAGTCTCCGGGTGAGCAGACTTCTCGTTTGGATCGATCGGCAGAGAGGCAATTAGGATGATTACTCCAGTTCCAATCGACGTAGTGTGCGACGTAGAGATCGAGCAAACCATCTCCGTTAATATCACCCCAAGCCGCACTGCTGCTCCAGGCTTCATCGATCAAATTGGCCGCTTGATGAATTTCATGAAAAGTCCCATCGCCTTGGTTTTGCCAAAAGGTTAAGCCACCGTATCCAGTCATGAGGAGATCGACGAAGCCATCGTTATCAAAGTCGCTCGCGAAGGCGCCGTGAGAATAGTGATCATGTTGAATAGTGCCAGCGGCTGTGGTCACGTCCACGTATTGCTGGCCTAGAAGATTGCGGTAGAGTTTTCCCGGTAAACCGGGTAGCGACCGATCGCTTATCTTCCCACCTCCTGGAAAAAAAAGATCAGGGAAGGAATCGTTATCGAAGTCAAAGGCAGCCACACCACCACCGAGAGACTCTAAGATACTGGCTTCACCGGTCTCTTCATCGTTGCGATAAATAGCCTCGATACCATATTGCGGCGCCACGTCTTGAAAAAAGGATTGATCCGCAGCGTGAGGGGATGATGAAATTGAACTGCTCGCTGGACCGGGCGCAGGATCGATGGATGTCTTGGGAGATGTATGGGTGTTGGGGAGCGATTGGGTTGAATTTTCTTCTGGAATTTCTGGGGAAGGTCGAGGCTGTTTTTGACAACCGGTTAGGCTGGCGCACAACAGTCCATACAATATCATCAACAGTCCGACTCGCATCGCCCGTGCGGGAACTCGTAGCGCTGGATGATGGGCGTATCGCATCAGATTACCCTGGATTGCTAGGATAATATTGGCGAACGATCTCCAACGCTGGAGCATAGTTCGGGTCATATTTCAATGCGGTTTCGATCCACCGCAACCCTTCCGGCACTTTGCCTTGGTCGATCATCAGTTTTCCGACCGAAGTTCGCAGCGCTGGATCGGTGGGGCGTTCCAGAACTTGGGCCAGGATCTCGCGAATCTTGCGAAAGTTTTCGTTTGCGGATTGCAGGAGAAAGGTGCCACGCTCGCGATATTGGTCTGCCAGTTCGGCTTGGCCCAAACGCGATAGCGTATTGCTGAGTGCGAAATGGGCTGCGGAGTCATCGGGTGCGATTTCTATGGCGACCAAAAGATCTGCGGCGGCCGCTTCCCATTTTCCTTCCTCCATAACAATGCGCCCACGAGTCGAGGAGGCTCGCGCCCGATCCTGCCGACCCAAGCCCATTTGAAAAGCAGCTTGCAGCGCTTTCTTCGCTTCAGCGCTGTTGCCGGAACGGAGAAGAGCTTCGGCATAATCGATTTGAATACTGGGGGTCGTGAGTTTATCTTCAACCAAGCTACCTAGTTTTGTAAGAGCTTCGTCGATTTGATTGTTTTCAAGCAGCAACCGGCCAAGTTTAGCCCGCGTGGCGGGGTGCGAGGCATCGATCGTCAAAATTTGTTCGAGCTCTTTCATGGAGTTCGCGGGATCGCCTATCCGTTCATAAATATCCGCTTTCAGAAGATGGGCAGCAATGGACCTGGGCTGCCAGTTAAGCCAAAACTCACTTGCCTCCCACGCTTCCTTAAGTCGGTAGTTGGAGAGATGTCCATAGGCGATAGCTTGATAGATTTGGGCCGCAACCGAATCAGAAATTACGGCGTTATCAACCCCTTGATCCCCTTTGCTCAATAGATCGCTCTGTTGAGATGGATCGAGTTTGCCTGTTTGGATATCCAGCAATTTTGATTGGAAGTCAATGGCAGCTCGAGGCCAGCCACAATCCTTGGCCAGTTCCATGCAATTGCGGAATGTGATGAAGTCTCCTTGTCGACGTGCCACTGTGCCCAACAAATAGATGCCCTCGGCGTCCCGCGGATGCCGAACTACAAACCGTTGTAGCAGTTCGCGAGCAAGCGAAAGATCCTCACGATCAACGGCCGACTGAATATTCAGCAAGTTTTGATATCGCTGAATGTAAGGCAGCCCCAGTGCAACCAGTAAGACAGTAAAGCTGATCGCCCACAGAAGTTTGACCGATATCCAACCGGTTCGCCTCATAGGAAGCGAGCCGATTGGAGTTGAAGAGTGAGAGAAGTTGACCGTGAAGCTGTGCACGTCGACCGTCTTGCCATCTTATTGAAGATTGAACTCGAACGTATTCTGAGCTGCGTTGGTGCTGACATCTGCGGTGAGATTGCTAGTGCTCGGACTGCTGTATTGATCGGGAACTTCGCTCTTGGGAGGCTCGGATCGCTTCAGCCCACCACCTTGAGCGGCGGCGGCGGCCATTTTCGCCATATCTTCTGGAGTTGGGTTTGTGGGCATTGCACCAGCGGCTGGTGCAGGAGCAGCCTTGGAGATCGCCACTTTGTTTAAACCAATAGGAGCGCCGGGGCGTCCGTTGGTGGTCAACGTAAAGCTACCTTGGTCATCGGTAATGCCGATTGCCATCGGTCCTTTTTCTGGATAGAACTGGACGGTAGCACCTTTGATAGGAGCCCCCTTCAAGGTGACTTTGCCAGTGACTTTGGCAATGCTTGGGCCATCACCGCCACAGCCAGCGATAGTAACCAGAGCTAAAGAAGTTACCAACAAACAACAAAAAAATTGTCTGCGTTTCACATTTCACTCCATCTGAGTAATGAGTACAAGAATTTGTGGGATAAGTCGATTGAACGCAAAGCTGCCAAAATTACCGAACGAGAAAAAACAAGCCGGCTCTCCGAGAGAACCGACTTGCTTATTTTAAACCAAATTCCGCATGTTACGAAAGATCTTAGGTACCGACTTATTAATCGATATCGCTGATCGGTCGTGCATCAGATCGGCCACCAAGCATCTGGTAAGTGTTATAGTTTACGTTTTGGCTGATAAAGCGAACGCTACCATCCACATACAAGAACTGTGCGCCGCCGGTGTGATTCGAACGAAAACCCCAAGAGTAGTTCCAGTTCGATTTGGGAGCGCATTGAGGATTAGGATAACCTCGTCGAGTCGCATCTGCTTGATCGGCAGCACAGGTGGTCATAGTGTTCATGGGAACCGAAGTGCTTGCATGAGCATTTCCCATCCCATTGAAATCCCACCACCCCGCAAGATGGTCGTGGCATTCCGGTAGAATTTCCCCAACATGAATCACTTGGGAAGTTCCATCCTTCACGGCCGCGAATCCAATCTTCGGTCCAAGGCGACCCATCATACCCGAAAGACCGTTAATCGCATTGTGGTTTCCATGCGAAGCCCAGCCGTTCTGGTCATAGTTCGTGAGATTTGCCATCCAGGTATTGCAGTTGCCATCTGCCGAATCGGTACGTTGAGAACCCAAGCTACCGCTATAGTTGGTTTGTGCCCAACCGTTATTGGGATCCCACGAGTCCGACGGACAGCGGGCATAAGGAACCTGAATTTGACGAGCTCGACGATTGGGGTCTGTTGCCGTTGGTATGATGGTATCCCAAGGGGTTCCACGCATATTCAACTGATTGTAAAGAGCAGACTGTTCCATTTGCGGCAAGATTTGAACCTGCCAGCTAATGTTTGGATGAATTCTGTTCCAATCGGACAGAACCAGAGAAGGGAACACCTTGTAGGCGTCATGATAATTATGCAAAGCCAAACCGTACTGCTTCAAATTATTGGAGCAGCTCATACGGCGTGCGGCTTCACGTGCTGCTTGTACAGCCGGTAATAATAAGCCAACCAAAATTCCGATAATCGCAATCACGACCAGCAATTCCACAAGTGTGAACGCTGAGCGTCTACCATGCATTCGATGTATGGTCATAGAAAACTCCACGCAAATACATAAAAGAAAAGAGCATAGACCTAGGATTCTGTGAATGAAATTCCTTTTCATTCCTTTGCAGCGATGGGTGGTTCAAAAAGAATCACCGGTGAAAAGCACACCATCGCGCTACCAACCTTCAACCGGTACAAATTTCTTTGTAGCGATTTACCAATAAATCGTTCGCTCTTGGAAGGCTTTCGACTCCCGTTCGCCTGAATCTCTACCAAACTCGACAAATGGTTGGTAGCGATCAGGAAAATAGAAACGTCATCAGACTTCAAAAAAACGAAACTCGCTGGCTTGATCGGCGACTAACTTAAGATTTTTTTCCTATGCAGCGATTAGCCACATAACAAATCGATTTTTCGAGAGTCGCTCTTCACGCCGTGCTCGCTTATTCAGCCAGCTAACTTTTCAGCAGATCTTGGGTTTAGCAAATTCTGCTTGCTGTGATCTTTCTACTGATCTTTCTACTGATCTTTCAAAAAATCTTTACGCCCTGCCAATTTCATCGGTCTTCTTTGGTATCCGAAGAGTTTGGTATCCGAAGAGTTTGGTATCCGAAGAGTTTGGTATCCGAAGAGTTAGCACATTCTCAGCTTTCGCTTCGCGAACAACCCGAAACCTCTCTTAACCGATATTTCTCCCAGCGGCTTAACCGCCGAAACATGCGCATAAATTTCGAGTCGCCCAGCTTCTGTATTTAGCCTAAATTGCGAGTAGATTCGATCACGAGGCCGATTCGGTCGACTACGGTTGGGAGGCAAGGTGGGAGAATTCCCAGTTTATCCCCAAACTAGAGTGCCCCGAATCAACGCACACCCGCACAAATTAACATGTCGGCCTAGCAAGGTCAATAAAATTCTCGCAAAGAAGATCCTATAGGGGGGACTTAAATCCCTTTAAGCCCCTTCCAGTACCTGATCCGCCCCCCATGCCGGAAGCGGATTAATCTTTGAGTTCGATTTACCCTTGAGTTCGATTTACCCTTGAGTTCAGTGCCGAGGCGTCCTCGTTCCGCTGATCGACGTTCACTGGGTTTTTCTTGTAAAAAACGGGAAATAAAATCTGCTGGAGTTCTTATTTCCCGTGAACGAAAAACCAATTCCGAGTTTATTGATCCGAATTCTGCTTTTTCTTGCCCCCTTGTTTGGCAGCGGGTGCGGAAACAGCCTTGCGAACTTGTTCGGGCAATTTGGCAATTTGATCGTCGGTTAACTTCTTGCCGGCTTCCTGTTTAGCCTTGGTTAAGGCTTTTTCGGTTTCGTCCAGAACCTTCAGTTGATCTTCGCTTAAACCCAAGGCGGCCTCTACATGTTTTTTCAGCTCGGCGCCTTTCTTACCCGCTTCGGTACCTTCCTTGCGAGCCGTGGTTCGTTTCTTAAGGATTTCGGCGGTGACGCCCGCTTCGGTTCGTTTGGCCGTTATATCTTTTTGAACGGCAGCCATCATTTCTTTGATGGCACCTTTTTGATCGTCGCTCAAGGCGGCTGGTTCAAGCTGCTTGAGGAACTGATCGACCATACTCATCTGACCTTGCTGTTTCTTGCCTTTTGGTTTGGCTTCGTCTTGGCCGTTGACTGCGCCGGAGAAAACGAAGGAAGTTATCAGCAACATCGACATAAATTTCGCAAACGATCGCATAACTAAGAGCACTCCAAAGAAGAGGAATCGGATGAACGCGGATCGGAAAAGATAACACGCCCTTACAAAACATAAACAAACTCATTGGACATTAAAATCGTGTGGATGATTTTTTCCCAACCGTCTGCCGGTTGAGAGACACCCTTGGCGCGTTCCATCGCTTGTTGTTGCTTCCGCTGCTTGGCTTCCAAAAGACCTTTTTCGAGTTTACGAAGCTGGTCTAGTATTCTTTTGGTGGCCCTATCTTGTTTGGCTTCATAAGCTTTTTCGGCCGCTTCAATTTTCGAGGCCAGTTCTGCCACCCGAGGATCCACAACTTCGTTTTCGACTTTTTGTGCTGGCAACAGTCGGCTGAGCCATTCGATTTCATTTCCAGTCGCATCGCGCTGTAAAATCCGGCGGTAGAGCCATTCGATGCGAGTCGCATCTTCAGGCAGGCTCTTGAATTCCTCAGTACGGGCCAATTTTCTAACGTTGTTTAAGACGAATGGATTGTTCATCAAAAAGAGGGCTTGCGGTGAGACGGTCGAGACGAAACGTTCTCCCTGAGTGAGGTTGGGATTGGGGACGTCAAAGGTGCTCATGACGGCAGGAATGTTTGTGCGATCCACGAATGCATAAAGTGTTCGCCGAGAATTATTGGTATCGGTGAATAATGGAACCGAGCGGCCGAAGGAAGTGTTATCGAGATTTCCGGTTACCGCCAGGATAGCATCGCGAATCGGTTCGAATTCCAAGCGTCGCACGTTTTGTCGCCACCACAGCGTATTTTCAGGATCTTTCTGGGCAGCAATGGCGAAGTTTGGATGTTCTGTGCTGCTCTGCTGCCAAACATCGGAGAGCATGATATGCCGATGTAATTGCTTGATCGACCAACCCTCTTCAATGAATGTAGAGGCTAACCAGTCCAACACATCGGCTTGGATCGGTGATGGGGTTTGCAATCCAAAATCGCCGGTCGAGGTGACCAGAGGTTTTCCGAAATGATATTGCCAAACGCGATTGACCATCACACGGGCCGTCAATGGGTTGGTTGGATTGGTGATGGCGTTAGCCCATTCCAAACGCCCCGATCCTTGGGTAAAAGGTTTGGGTTCGTTGCCTGATAGGATTGAAACATAGTGTCGCGGCACACGCTCTTTGGTCGCTTGATTGGGCTCTCCACGGATAAAGACAGGTGAGTCGACGATTGAGTCGCTGTCGGTCACACTCAAAGCGCGAATCGGTGCGCCGGGGTGGTGAAACTTGGCATCGAGAAGTCTTTTCACCAGGTCAGCACGTTTACGATCGTTGTTGCCAAAGGCATCGCGAACCTTGTTTTCGGAGCGGACGGTTGGCATGCCAGGTTCGTAGAGGATTTTGCGAAATGCTTCGAGTGTCGGATCGGCCAATCTCTGAGGAGATTCGTTGGGTTGTTTATTCAGGAGTTCCTGCCAGTTTGCATCGGCTTTGGCAAAAAAATCAGCGTAAACCTTGGCCACATCGCGCATCGATTTGGGCTGGCTGGCGATGATCGCTTGCAGCAATTCTTCGTTGGGCCGTTTGGGACCCTCTTTCCATTTCGAAACCGTACGCTCGAATTGTTCTTCGAAACGATTCTCGGGTAATCGAACCAAAACAACCCACGGTTCGAGAATCGGATCGAATTTACGCCCCGCTTTTTGAAAGAGTTGTGTCCAGGCTCCCAGCACGGTGCGATCCATGCGGCTGCGGGCGTAATCCGTCGCCGAAAGTCCTCCCCTATCCTTGGTTGTCATGGCGAGCACGTCGAGATAGTTGCCTGCTTCTTTGCGCCATTTTTCTTCTTTCGGAAGCCAGATTTTATCTTCGTATTCGCGCAATTCGTTTTCGACTTTAGCGACTTCATCTTGGTACGCTTTTCGCAAAGCGGGGTCATCGCATTGGTCGATGATAGGTGATAGTTCATGATCCACGCGTTCAGCGCGAGCGCCGGTTCCCAGTTCGAGCGTTGAGGCGATCACACCGCGCAAGGCGTAGTAATCTTCTGTGGGAATCGGGTCGAATTTGTGGTCGTGGCAGCGAGCGCAACCGACCGTCAAACCTTGAAACGTTTGCATGACGGTGTCAATTCGCTCACCGATTCGCTCTTCTTCTGTTCCCGCTACCGAGCCAACGGACAAGAAGGCTGTAGCTGCCAAGTCGCGTCGATCGTCGAGTTGGAGTTGATCGGCGGCTAGTTGCTCCATGATAAAGCGGTCATACGGTTTATCGTCATTGAATGCTCGAATCAAATAATCACGGTAGGTAAATGCGAAAGGGAGTCGGTCGTCGCGGCCTTGATTGCGCAAACCTCCGGATACATCCGAGTACCGCGCCACATCCATCCAGTGCCGCGCCCAACGTTCACCGTACTGGGGCGAATTCAAAAGTTCGTCGACAAGATTTCGCATGGCAGTCTGCGGATTCTCTCCGAAGGCAGCTTGGAAACGTTGAACTTCAGTGATGCTCGGTGGCAAGCCGATCAGATCGAAGTAGGCGCGTCGGATGAGAACGGCGGCATCGGCCTGCGGAGCCAGGGCAAGTTCATGTGCGGCTAAGCGATTGGCGACGAATCGATCGATGGGGTTTTCGCTACGTGTGAGCTTATTTTTTTCGGGCACCTCCGGTTTACTGAGGGGCTGAAAGGCCCAGTGCGATTTCGCTTGCTCGAGTATTTCGCCCATCGGGGCGATTACGCTCGTGGGTTGGCGCGTATCGATGGCGCCTCGATCGATCCAGCGTGTCAGGACCTCTATTTCGGCTGCCGTCAATCGTTCTTCGGGGGGCATTGGGCTGACTTCCGGATCGTCCCCTCGGACAGCCCGAATCAGCAGGCTGGTGTTGGCTTTGCCAGGCTCGATAGCAGCACCGGACTCGCCGCCGGTTCGCAGACCCGTTTGCGAATCGACAACCAAGCCACCCTTCGATTTGCCTGATTGGTGGCTGTGGCAGCTGTAGCATTTGCTCTGCAGAAGGGGCAAAACTTCGGCCTCAAAAAATTCCTTCTCCTGGGCCGAAACCTCGCTTTCACCCACAGGCTGAGCGCTCGGTACTTCCTGAGCGGACATCAAGGACCCCGAGGCGGAGACCAAACTGAGTAGTCCAAATCCAAAGATTAAATTTTTCAGCATCGAGTGATCCTTGCTCATGCCAATATCTCCTTGACCAAACGGCCATGCACATCGGTCAAGCGATAATCGCGGCCGCTGAAGTGATAGGTCAGCTTTTGATGATCGAAGCCGAGCAAATGGAGCAACGTCGCGTGAAGGTCATGAACATGGACTTCGCGATCGACGGCGGATCGGCCAAACTCATCGGTAGCACCATGGGCATAGCCTCCGCGAACACCTCCCCCGGCAAGCATGACGGAGAAGCCACGATGATTATGGTCTCGTCCCATTCCATCACCCACTAAGCCAGCTTGGCGAACGGGTGTTCGTCCAAATTCGCCAGCTACAAGTACCAATGTATCGTCCAGCATTCCGTTGGCTTTCAGATCGTGCAGCAATGCGGCAAGGCCACGATCCAAAGAGGCCGCTTTGGGACGCATGCGAGCCACCAAACCTTGGTGATGATCCCAACCTCCGTCAAAGACTTGCACGACGCGTACGCCGCGCTGCAGCAGGCGTCGCGCAGCCAGTATACTGCGATTGAGTGAATCTTCGAGATCGTAAAGCTTCAAGGTTTCTGCTGATTCGGAATCGAGATCGAACGCTTCGGGTGCTGCTGACTGCATTTGATAGGCGAGCTCGAAGGACTGAATCCTCGCTTCCAGATCGGCTTCATGAGGAGCTTTTTTGAGGAACTGCTGGTTGATGGAAGAGAGCACTTCGAGTTGTTGTTTTTGATCTTGCGGAGGTATCCGTGGATTCCGCAGATCGGCCATGACCTCGCCGCGATCCACATTCAAGGTTGTTCCTTGATACACGGGTGGGAGAAAAGAGGAACTCGAGAGTTGCCCCTGACCGCCTCTTCCCAAGACCACAAATGCGGGGAGATCATCTGCCTCGGAGCCTAGGCCATAAGTAATCCAAGAACCATAACTCGGTCGTGATAATTGTGTATGTCCTGTTGCCAACATGCGACTGGCCGCCTGGTGCGCGGGTACGTCGGTCTTCATGGAGCGAATCACGCAAAGATCGTCGGCATGCGCCGAGGTCCGCTCCCACAGTTCGCTCAGTTCCAAACCGCTTTCGCCATAAGGCTTGAATTGAAAGGGAGAGCCGAACAGAACGCCGCGCATCTCTTGATGCGTTTCTCCATCACGCTTGACCAATTCGGGTTTCGGATCGAAAAGGTCCAAATGAGATGGTCCCCCCGACAGAAAGATGTGGATGATCCGCTTGGCCTTGGGGGTGAAATGGGGCATTTTGGGTGCCAGCGGATGATCGCCGGCAAGAAGATTCATGCTGGGTTGCAGCAAGTACGCCAAGCTAAGTCCGCCGATGCCAAGACCGGTTCGCGTTAGAAACTCACGGCGTGAATTCATGCCAATGCGTGCGTTGCAGAGTTTGGTATCTCGAAGCACTTGTCCGTTGATGATTGAAGATTTCATTGTTCGGTCTCCTCTAGCCATTCAATTAAAACGAATCGTTGGATTCCTTATCCGCCGCTGCAACCGCAATACCGTACATTAAATTTGGTCCTTTAAAGCCCTTGACGACAGGGCTTCCCAGGACGACTTCGCCTGTTCGGTCAATACGACATTTCCAAATAGTGCAAGGTATGTAAGTTTTTCCGTCGCTATCTGGAGCAACGTCCTTGTAGGCACTGGCTGGCCACGGGCCTACGCGAACCTGCAAATCTGTTTTTAGAAACTCGCGCTCAAGCCACTGGGGAGGCGTGTACCGGTTGTCGATGATGACGTACAAAGTGCACGGTCGACTGATTTGTATTCGAATCTCCAGATCACGATCGCCACGATCTGCCAAAAAAGTTCGAATCAAATCGATCGATTCCAGTTCGCTCGGAAAGGTTCCGCCGGGCATCGCTTGCCATCGTACGTTGGGCCGATCGGAATAGGGTTGAGAATCGGCACCCATTCCCTGAGGGACTACGCCGAGATAGTTCAGAAACTCAGGTTCGGTCGCATTATCCTCCACATCGATCACCAGACTCGTTGGAATGGAAGACTGAGTTGACCACAGCTTTTTATTCTTGGATAAGCGAACTCTGGCTAATCGCTGCAGTTCCTTTTGTTTCGCCACACGCACGGCTTCACCGGACTTTAGTGTTGTCCATTTTTCGGTCCTGGTGGGCGTATTGTTTCGCCGCAGTTTTACTTCACCTTCAAAAACGACAACGTCCGTTTCTCCGTCCGCCTTCGCGCTGATTCCAAAACGAGTTCCCAAATCGACCACTTCGCTGGTCGCCGTTAGAACGGTAAAGCCTTTCCCTTTTTCGGCGACCTCTGCGCTCATAGTCCCATGGAACAACCGCATCGCCCCATTGTTCTGAAATTCCGCATGAAACGGGCCTTCCAACGATAGCGTAACGCCTGAATCGAGTCGGACATCCAATTCGCCGGCATCGATTTTCAATTCGCTCTTTTCTAGCCGCTCCCCCACGCGCCAGGCGGGGAGTGCTGAGGATAATTTCAGATCGTTCACTTCCAAAACTTCAAACCACACCGCCTTTGTCGATGTCGCCTCGCTGGTCGTACTCCAGCGATGCCAGCCGATCCATACGGAAAACGATGCGGCTGTGGCAGCAATCAGCATGGCTATTGCCCGCGTTGGCACAAGGCTGCTGTTTGCAACTCGCCGAGGCTTAGAGGTAGTGACATCGGCCTGATCGCGGAGTGGTTGTTTATTTTCTGGCGATGATTTGCTTTGCGGTCTATGTTCGCTCTGCAGCGCATGTTCGCTCTGCAGTCCGCTATCCAACGCTAGCAAGTCGACCAATATCTGTCGTGCTGTCGCATGCTCCCGCAAAATGGATTCCAGCTGCGCTAGTGATTCGGCCGTAATCGTCTGATCGACATAAGCCTGCATGAGAGGCAGCCACTGTGGCGGCAAATGGGGAGACTCTGCGTTGGGCTTGGGATGATCTGGCATCAGGCGAGCCCCTCTTCGATCAAACGCTGTCGCGTGCATTCCATCAAGGCGAGGCGGATGCGTTGCAGCATTTTGTAAAGCGACATTGCCGACTGGCCTCGACGCAGAGCAAGTTGATCGATTCTTGTGCTGGGGCAGTAGGCTTGCTGCACCAGTTCTCGGTGCACCTGCGGAAGTTTTTTCAAACATTCATCCAACGCATCGCGTTGGCGCTGATGATATTCATTTCTGTTTTCGGCTTCACTGGCGATCAGGTCGAGAACATCTTGGCTAAAAACCAAACGGTCTCGAGCTCGATCGCGAAGCCAAGCGAGGGCTTCGAAACGACTGACAGCAAAAGCCCATTTGCGAAAGTCTTCGCCACTAGGATAGTCGACAAACTTTTTCCAAAGTACCACCGCGATGTCTTGCATCACTTCTTCGACGTCGTCCCGGCTGGGAATGAGGGTTCGCACGTACGCCCGTATCGCTAATTCGTTCGCTGTGTAAAGTTTGAGAAAGCGAATTTGTCGGGAATCTTCGGAATCCATGCTCTCGGTCAGCAGTAGGTATAGTGGGCTGCACAAATACTGGGAAAAAATACTGGGAAAAAATACTGGGTAGGAATACGCAGCCAACGTAGTAGCGGATCTAGAAGTGTGTCTACTTAAAGAACTCCGCAAAAGCTGCGGTTTGCCACTGCACCGAGAAAAAATACCGAGAAAAAATACCGAGAAACTAGGCATTCATACGTATAGTGTGTAGCCTTTAAAGGCTCTTTTGCAGGCAAAAGGTAGTATTCTGTATACTAAAGGCGCTGCGCGAAGGGACTCGCGCAGCGCGAAAGCGTCTGACGGTATTTGTGAAAGCTTATCTAAAGATGCAAAGGCTTTGGCGGACTAACCTCCCATAGCCACGATACGGGATGGAGTGCCGTTGACCTGATGTTTGCTTTCTACGTTGAGATCTATGAGCGATAAGATCCAAATGGAGCCATCACCGGGATTGGTGATAAAAGCGAGTCGACCGCTGTCTGAAAAGCTAACTTCATGATGTCCGCCATGACCGACCACGCGGCTGGGGCCAACCGCAATTGTTTTGACAACGCGCGCATCGGCAAGATTGCCGTCGGCGTTGGGATCGAGATCTAAAATGGCCAAATTCTCTTCAGCTTCACTGGAACGTCGATCGCTGAAGAGCAAGGCGTAATTTTTTCCTGCTGGTGTTTTGACGCAGGCTGGAGTGGTCCAGGCAAGGCCTTCCGCGATCGGCAGCGCGACCTTGAGCACGGACGGTTCGGTAGCTTTGGCATCCACGATGCATAAAGTTGCTTGATCGGCTGCGCCGGTCATGAAGAGCACATACTGGTTGTGATTGGTAAATGCGCCTGTTCTCATCGGCTTACCCGACTTCGAATCGACGCCCAGCGAAATGTGTCGAATCTGAACTTCTTCGGGCCGCAACTTGAGATTGAGGTCTGCATCCAACCAACAGATACCATCGGAGGGTGCAAAGAAGACACGTCCTGAATTCGCCGTCGCTCCATGCAAGCCACCACTGGGAAGTTTCAGTTGGTAGCCTTTGCGAAGCGAGTCTCCATCGATTGGAATCACATCGACCCTTCCCTTGTTATCTCCGTCGCGATCGACCCAGGTTGAATAGCAAACTTTGCCATTCACCGCTGCCATGGTGATATGCCCTCCTCCACCGGAAAAGAAACGAGAGACTTCGGCAGGTACAGTTGCGCTTGTGACCGAGTTGAGAATCGCCGCTCGAAGTAAAGTGAATCCATTGTTTTTATCGTTAGCTAGAAAAATATCGCCGTCATAATTATAAACGTGCGCTGGATTGCCTTGCTGTTGGTCCAACTGCGAGAGAACCGCGGCGGGTGGTTTTTCGAAATGCCAGTGAGAATGGTCGCCATGCTCTTCTTCGACCACACCGGAGGTCACTGCTACCCAGCCCGACTGAAACTTTCCATCGTCTTTATCGTGAATACCGACAACCACAACTCCCGCAGTGGACTCCATCTGCACAAAGCTCTGTTGTTCCGCATCGAGCTTAGGAAAGTTGGCGACTGTCTGCGCGGAGAGAGTCAAGCCATCTGATCCGCGAATTACGTCGGACCACTTCAGTGTTTGGTCCGCATCATCTTGCCAAAGGAGTCGAGCGATGGGGCGCGGCTTTGAAGGAGTCGATTTGGAATCTTTTTTTTCTTGAGCCCATATCGGTTGGGTCAAATGGCAGGCCAGTAGCAAAAACGAAGTGTGAATGAAACGGTGCATATTGAATTCCTGTAGGGAAGGAAAAAAGGAGGAGTTTCGAGCGGGCGGCAATGCGGGCGAACAGCTTTGCAGGGCTACCGATCGGATCGAAAACCGCACACTGCGGGGCGTCGATCGCTCTTCCATTGAGAAAACGGCATTAAATCCAGGCATACCAGGAAGGTGACGCCATGGCGAATAGCTATTTTATCGCATATTCGTTGCAGATGCAATGGTTGTGCAAAAGGGGTATTTTACTTCGGGTCGTAAAGTAAATGTTTTTCGTCGCGGGGAACAATCCACACGTTGCGAAAGCGGACAGGACTGTCGTGGTCCTGCAAAAACAATGGGCCAACCGACGACTTTTGCATTTCAGTATGGATGGCCTTTAGATAATCGGTCGTACCATAGCGAAAAGGATGGTAAACCGAACGAGGCTCCATAAAGGTGCTCTCCTTCTGAACCAGTTGCCCATTGAGCCACGCAGTGATCATTCCGGCTTGAACAATCTTGCCTCGGTCATCTCGCCGAGGGGCCGTGTAACGGATGTCGTAGACTTGCCACTGGCCAGCAGGTTTCGCCGCATTGACCAGTGGAGCATGAAAACCATAAATGGCTCCAGCATCATTCTGGTCTACCTGTTTCTTATCGAAAGAATCCAGTATCTGTAATTCATAGTTTCCATGAATATAAATGCCGCTATTGCCTTGCGCCTTTTTGACGGTGTTGAATTCCACGTGAATGTCGGCATCGCGAAAATGGAGTTTGCTCACGATGTGATTGACGCGATTTCCATTCTGAGTGGAAACCAGTTCGCCATTCTCTACGGTCCAATTGACCGGACCACCATCCATTGCTTTCCATAAATCGAGCGATGTTCCATCCCACAAGACGATCGCATTCTTGGGAGGTGGGGTGGGTATCTGGCTCTGATCGGGTCGAAAGTCGCGATGGGATTCATCGGCCCACAGCGAAGAGACTTTGTGAAAACCGGCTATGACCGAGAAGAAAGCGACCAACGCAAAAAAACGCGCGCAGCATCGAGGGAGGTTCATGATTGGGCATCGCGACTAGGAGGAAAGCAGTGTCTTAAATTTCCATCAATCCCTGCTTGATCACCCACACCGCAGCTGCGGTTCGGTCCGTCGCAGGAATCTTTCTCAGCACATTCTGTACGTGCTCTTTCACCGTTTCAACACTGATACCCATCGAGAAACCAATTTCTCGGTTCGAAAGACCCAAAGCGATATTCGTGGCTACCTGAAGTTCGCGAGGAGAAAGCCGAGTCCCGTCGACCGGTTCCATGCGTTTGATCCGGCCCATCAATAACTGAATACGTTTAAACTCTTTGCCTACCGGCTCATCGATACCCAACGCCGCGTTTTTAATCGCAGTAACCAATTCCTCGCGCGAGCAGGATTTCAAAATATAATCCAGAGCACCCAACGCGACCGCTCGAGCCACAAACGTCATGTTGTCCCACGCGGAAAACATCACAACCTTCGTATCTGGGCTCTCGGCTCGAATTTTGTCCAGTGCCAGCAGTCCATCGTCATCGGGCATGCGCACATCCATCAAAATCAGATCGGGCTTGATGTTGGCGTACTGCGCTTCGGTTGCCTCAGCGCTGCCAAGAACCCCAACGATCTCGATTCCCGATCCTTCCAGCATGGAGGGTAGACCGGCACGAATGAGCGGATGGTCGTCTGCAATTAATAGTCGAATCGCCATTTTTTACACCGAAGCATCAATTACAATGATGACTGTTCCCATCCGTCCTATGGGTGGAAAAAGTTGCTGTTTCTTAACACGCGCTTGAAACCCAGCAAACATCATTATACCCCAAAACATGGGTGTGTGCGGAGTGTTTACACTAGTTGAACGTCCAATTTACGAAAAGGTTCCGTTATTTTTTGGCACCTTTTTCCTTGGAGCAACGCTATTGCAGTAGTTTTTTCCCCTAGACGAAGGGGATGTGCTCCCGCTGAAATAGTTGGTCTGGAATAGTCTTTTTGGAGGGTTTTTATCGGTGGTTTTCCAGAGAAAAGCGTTCACTCTGGTCGAGTTGTTGGTCACTTTGGCAATCCTTGGGATCTTGGTAGGCCTGCTCCTCCCGGCCATCCAGTCGGCACGTGAAGCGGCCCGGCGAGTAGGCTGTGCCAACAATATGCGGCAATTGGGACTGGCGCTGCATCTCTTTCACGATGCCAATCGAGCCTTTCCTGCCTCGGGCTGGACGACGACCGGCCCGGGAAATCCGGCGGGAAAATTTGTCGGCTGGCGACCTTTGATTTTTCCTTATTTAGAGCAGATTCAGGCGCATCGGCTGTACAACTTTTCGATTCATTGGTGGGAGGAGACCAATTTAACATTGGCCGCCATCGCTTTCCCTCAATTTCGCTGCCCAGCAACACCCGAAGGTTCTCCCCTACTCAGCATCATCGCCAAAAATCCTCGCCCTGCCCTAACGTTGGCTCTCCCCTTAGGGCCCACCGATTACGAAGCCATACAAGGTGTACAGCCAAACTCCATCGATCCGTTTTTTTACAACAGCACGAATCGTTTTGCCGTCATGTATCGCAACTCAAGAACTCGGCTGAGCGATATCGCGGACGGATCTTCCAACACGATTTGCGTAGTGGAATGTTCTGGGCGCCCGGTGGTTTATCGTTTACTGCGACCGCGACGCGACCTAAGCAACGATCAAGGTATTGGCTGGGTCGATAGTGAAGGTGCTTTCAGTTTAGATGGCGCGAGTGCCGATGGTAGTCGAGAGGGTTGTACTCCGGCCTCGGGTTGCGATCGTCCCATGAATGTTCGCAACGACAATGAACCGTTCAGTTTTCATCCCACCGGCATTCAAGTTTTGTATGCGGATGGACGGGTTGAGTTTTTATCCCAGTCGCTCGATCTCAAAGTCATGGCGGCTTTATCAACGCGTGCTGCTGGCGATTGACCCAGCAGCCTCGCGCTAGAAACTTCTGTAACTTTGATTGCAGTGCAGAGCACTGCCAAGTGCGTCGGTGCTTAGTTGCGCTGCGTGTCGGTAACCTTCAAATCAAAATCGGTCGAATTGCCGCGCAATTCAGGTGCATACATGCCCGACACGTCAGCCGGTAAAGCGGTAAATGTGCCCGGAGCCTCTGCTCGCAACTGGTATCTCAGCGAGTGCGTACCACGAGGTAGCGTTCGCAAGAAGAAGGCTGTCTTTTGGTCGCGCAGTTCACGGTAAGCGCTCAAGCCATCGGCAGAAAAGTAGCCGCTGGACGTATCGACCGCTTCCAGGCCAGCCGGTTTGCGATCTTCGAGCAGCAAATATTCATAATCATTTTTCGATTCGATGATCAATTCGACTTCGACCAGAGTACCGCTGGGCAAATCTTGCAAATCTTCCAGCAGCACCCGAGTCAATGCGGTTCGCTCGGCATCCAATACTTCCCCTCGATCACCGGCGACGGCCAAATCTTTCTTCACGCGATCTTGTCGATAGAAGCGGCGTTCCACTTTCACCTCAAGTCCCGCTGCTGCGATTTCTTTTTCCAGCGTGAACTGTGTCATGTAGGCATTCCAGTAAATGGAGCCTTTTCCTGCGGTTCGGCGAATTTCCAACTGATGTTCGCCAGTTGGAATCGCATTGCCGACGATTTCAATCGTGTTATTCACATCAAACAAATTATCTTTCGTGAAGACCACAGTTCCCAAGCGTTTGTCGTCCAGCCAAACTTCTGCGGTGAGATCCGGTGCGAGTTCTCCAGTAGCCTTCAAGTAATCCGCAAACGCTTCGATCACCAGCGACGTATCGCGCGTGCTATTCCAATAGGTCGCATGTTTGCGCTGATTCAGGAGGTATTTGACCAGTCGCGGTGCAATGGCGCTTTGGGGATCGACGCGGGTTAACAATTTGAGGTACATCGCCATCGATTCGATTTCGCTACCGTACCAATACCACCATGGAGATGGATCGCGAAGGTAGGCAGTCTCATTTTCCGCATCCTGCACAAGGAACTGCTCGATGTTTTCGCGCAGCAGGTCGGTTTGAGCCTGATTGCCGACGTGATGGGTGGCGATGGCAAGCAGCGAATGACTGTAAACGCTCAAGTTGCCTCGTTTCTCTACCAAGATATTTTGCATCTCGGCATTATTGCGACCTGCGAGGGTCAATACATGCAATACTAGAGCGTCGATATTATCGGGACTCGTCTTGAAGGGCATGGTTTGAGTCGCTGCATTTTTCAGCTTTTGCAGTTCGCCTGCTTGGTATTGGTCTAGCCAAGCCAAGCCGCGTTCGACCACATCGGGAACAATGGGGACATCGTTCTCTTGTGCGATCCGTAAACCTCGCACGACAACGGCGGTGGTGTGTGGCCAACTTTGCTCGCCATAACCACTGAACCAACCCCAACCTCCATCTGCATTTTGCATGTCGGTCAGTTTATTGACGTTGGCTTGAACGATCGCATTGACTTCGTCCTCGCTGAAGACAGGATTGCGATCGAACCTCTTCCACTGGGCGGCTCGATCGGCAGGGTTGCCCAATTCCTGAGCGTTGAGATTATTGCGTTTTGTTGCAATCGCGGCTAAATCCAATTGCATTTGCTGCAAGGTTCGCTGGGTAATCACAGTGGGCAAAAAGCGATTCAAGGTTTGTTCTGTGCAGCCGTACGGATATTCCACCATGTAGGGCAATGCATCGATCATCGCGGCCGCTAACGAAGGGGATACTCGAACTGTGAGCTTGGATTGTTCGGCTCGGCGTTCGGCGGGGACATTGAACTTAAGGCTGCTTATCGCATTTTGGCCGCGCACTGTTCCCGCGAAACTTTCGGTCTTCAAAATTCCATTGACGAGGATCGGGAGTTTCAGTTGCATCGCATCGGATTCAACGTCCGTAACGGCCGAAGTGCGTACAACGGCTTCCCCTTCCGCAACCGCTTTGCAAAGCCAATCGACTCGGACTTGTCCATGAGCTTCGACGCGCACAGTTTGTTCGGCCCGCGCTGGATCAACAAGTTGTAGCTGTGTTTCGCCATCGATTTCCAATTTGACTATCACATCTTGTGCTTCGTTGAGGTCGTTGTTGACCAAGGAAGAAAGAACAACTTCGTCGCGCTCTACGAGAAAGCGAGGCATCTGCAGCCGAACCAAAAGATTTTTGCGAGTCAGCGCGGTAATGCTGGACGAACCGACCCGAACACCCGATCCAACGCCCCAAGATTTGATATTCCAGCTGGTAAGGTTCTCGGGCATCTTGAATCGAAGTTTGGCTTTACCCGCTGGATCCGCGGTAATACTTCCGAGCCAAAATGCGGAATCTGCAAAGTCTTTTCTTACTTTGGGGGCCGCTGCGCCCGTCGGTCCGGCGACCGCATTGGCTCCCAGGCCACCGGGTGCTCCATCGCGCATCGCCATGGCATCCATGGGCGCTGCTTCTGCCATGGCTGCGGCAGGTGCGGCTTGGACAGCCCCCCGGCCACCGCCAAACCCGCCTGGCATTCCAGGTCCACCACCGCGCATTCTGTTTCCTTTGCGCATTGAACCGTCGGGCATAGCACCGCCGCGCCCTGCATCGAGATTGTCACCATCATCGGCCAGTGTGTTTCCGAAAATTCCAATAGGACTCCATGGCCTGATCTGGTCCAGATATATTGGGAAGGTGGAAATCGATAAGTTGTTCAGGTCCAAAGGCGAGTGAGTTCTGCGCCATTTCCAAAAGAATTCGCGAATATCGCGAGGTACAACATCACCCGCTAGTGCATCCAAAGCGCGATCATAGACCGCCAGCACGACGGAGCCCTCGACCGGTTCGCCGCTTGGATCGGTGATCGCCACTTCGACTTCAGCTTCTTCTCCCGGCAAGTACTCCGCTTTGTTGGCGGTGAGCTTGATATCCAGTACGCGTTGCTCTGGGGGTACGATGATTTCGCGCACGGCTTGGTGCACTTCACCTTCATAGACCGTTACCGCTTCGACAAAAAAGTTTGGCTGATCTCCAGCTGCTACAGATATTTCCACGACCTTCGATTTGCTTTGCAATTGAATCCACTGGGGAGCCGGATAGACACCATTGATGGGTCGGACGAAGAGCAGGACCCAGGCATCATCTCGATCGGCATTGATTTGCAATTTAACTTTATCACCCGGTTTGTACTGTTTCTGGTCTGGGATCAATTCAATCCCGCTGAATCGGAAATCGGTTCCTTGGTCTTGTTCGCCGCGAATGGTAAAGAGATAGCCCCCTTCGATTGTGTGTTCGACTTTGTCGGTGAGTTCCAGTTTCAAACGATATTGACCCCCGCGCTGAGCTTCAAGGTCGAATTGCAACTCCCCTTGCGCATCGGTCTGCACATCCCATTGTTCGACCAACGTTTCAGTCGGTTTTTTTGCCGCATCGTATTGAACACGCAGCAAAGAGAGCTTGCCAGTGCCCGCAACCGGTTTACCGCCCAAAGTGCGCGCCATAAAGTTAGCGCGAATTTTATCGCCGACTCGGTAGTAACCGCGATCGAGCCAAGTGTAGATCTTGAATGCATCGCGAGCAGCGATCACTTCGCCACTGGAAACAATGGTCCGCCGCGAGGCATCGCGTACCTCAACGGTGATGTTGTAGCGGTGATCGAATTTGCTCAGTACGGCTTTGGCTAGAGAAGAATCGATTTCAATCTCTGTTTGGCCTTCGTCATTCAATTCGACCTCTTGCTCGAGTACCAGTTCCGGGGGTTCGAAACCAAAGCGAGGAAACCACCAGGGGCTAGGCATACGGCAACCGGCCCAACGATTCCATCCGGGATACCACGGGGTGTCGTAACAAAACCACCAATATCCAGGACCATAGCACCAGTCGTAAGGCATCGCCGGATAGAAGGTGTCATCATAACTAGTCCGTTCCACGCGAATGGTTGCTTTCGCACCGGCGACTGGAGTACCAAAATAATACTTCGCATCGATCTTAGCTTTAAACTTATCACCCAATTGAATCGGGTCTTGAGGTGCCTCGATACTCACTTCGAATTCCGGCTTGCGATACTCTTCCACTCGGATCCGCAATTCGCTCGGGCAGTACCCCTGAGGACCGATTACCGCAAAGCTGTATGCTCCCAGTGAGCATTGCTTGCTGAGTGGGATTTCCAGTTCACCCCCACCATACTTGTCGGTTTTGGCGGTTCCCGTCCAGAATTGTTTTCCTTGCGGATCAGTGACGGTGACGGAAAAATCAGAATTTGGCAGAGGGGCCGAAGGAGTATTGGGATCGTAGCTTGCCGTGGCCAGCCAAAACTTGACGTGGGCCGTATCGCCGGGCCTATAGATGGGGCGATCACTCACTCCGTAGGCCTTGAACTGCGTATGAACGGTAGGCTCATACAGAGATCTCCACAAATGATCATTTCCGAGCAAAGCTAAACGGCCATCGTTGGTGCGAGCGATGGATAGCCACTGCAAGTTATCGCCGGTTTCGTTATTGGATAAACGGATCTCACCTTGCGTATCGGTTCGCTTGGCAAAATTTTTGATGTTCCAGGAGGCGCGCCCCGTGCTGGGGTCATAATTGGATCCAAATCCGAAAAATTCGACATTGGCACCAGCAATCGGCTTGCCCGTTTTCGAATCGGTTACCACATACAAATGACGTTCATGAAGCGGCTTGCGCACCAGAGACGTGTTTTGGACCCAAACCAATGTGCGAGCTGTATGTTGCTTGCCATCGAGTTGGACGGTAACCAGATACAGGCCAGGTTTTTGTAGCGGCGAAGCTACGTCGATGCGACGATCCCAATGATTATCGCGAGGATCCAGTTTCAAATTCCAAGAAGCAACCTCTCCTTTCAAATACTTGTTCGGTTTCAATTCCTGAAAGAGAGCCTGCGGTTGCAGTAAGTCGGGTGGATAACGACCGGCAACGCCTCCAAAGGCCGGGTTATTTTGATTGCTTTGACGACGGAAGAAATCCTTCGTATCCGCAATCAGCTTCTCGACATCCACTTCCTGTGCGGCGAATTTGGCCTCTTTCGCATTTCGAAATACAAGCGAAAGCTTGGCCCCTTGACCGGCGAGTTGTGTCGGCGTTGGATCGAATTGAGCTCGAGCGTCGACAATGTTCGACAACCGATTCTTGGTCCAATCGTCGTTGCCAGCTTGCGCGATTATCTCTTTCAAGATATCGACGGCCCGTGAATACTGGCGGCGATTTTCATAAATAGTCGCCAGTTGCTGCAGCGCTGAAACTCGCAGTGAACTCTCTTTGTCATCACCGATCTCGCGCAAGAGCTTGATCGGATTGTAGACGTCAGGAATCTTGAAGCGCCGGACTCCGTTGGCCAATCTGGCAATCGTCTCATCGTCACCTAAAGTGTGAACCTGAAAAATTCCAGTTTGGCTCTCCGCATCGTCTCCCCCATCATCGATCGCTGCCATGATCCAGCGATCGTTTTGAAGCGTGTCTACCGAGAATAGACCGTTGAGAAACATCGCCCAGTTATATTTCGCGCTGATACCTAGAGCGGGTGAAGCCTCCAGAGCTTGATCGAGCAACCAGTGCAGTCTTTCGCCATCGCTTGCCGCTTCCCCCCAGCTCTTGGGCGAAGCGAAATAAACGGGATTGCCATCTTTGTCCACCGGAGCGTAACGATTCACACTTTCCGATGGAGCCTCAAAGTCTAAATAGTCCGGCGCTGTTTCTAAATCTGTTTTCTGCTGCAGACGCCATGCGAGCTGCTGCTGGCGATGATGCTCAATGGCATTCATCATCTCCAAATATAACGGTGCGATGTCGGCCGAAGTTTGGCTCCCCGAATCGACATCTTTTAACGCCGACTTCAACGCCATGTCATACCAAATTAGCGACTGCTGACGATCCAAATCAACCGTATTGATCCAAGCGCCAGTCTGGCCGCGATTGGGTGCGCGATAGAACTTTTGGTCGGAGACAATGCCATAGTTCGGACTGTAGAGAACAGTAAACGCCGCTTTGGCCATCAAACGCCAGTTACCCGAATGAGTGCTCACCGCTTCTTTCAAAAGTCCATCGACTTCCTCGTTAAGATTCAGTCGCCGCAATGAGTCGATCGCCTTCTGCAAATCCTCCGGCACACTGGCAGGCGCTGTCTTTTTGCTTTGCACCAGTCGCCGATAAGCGTCGTAGGCTTGCTTCCAATTGTTCTTTGAGAACGCCTCGTCTGCTTGCTGGCGAAGTGTCGATTCATCGAAAGGTTGGTCATCGGGAGTTTGGGTGACACCCACCATGGCTAAAGTTCCTAGAACAAACAGAGCGAAGGCCATCCAAAAAGCTTTGGCGATCATTGACAACACCTGAATGAAAGACTCTGGGTAAAGGGCCCGAAGTTGCGTAGTTCTACCACGGATCAGAAGCGTATGGAGGTAGACGAGTGTTTTCCAAAAGCGGTTCCTGATCGCGCCGAGAAATTGGGCAAAATCGGTCGCTCGCTCGACTTTTAAGACCGGATTTCCAACGTCACCTTGGCGCAGAACTTTCCAGTGGAGCGGCCGATTGTGCGCCATCCGCGCAGCAAATCGCGATCGCTGAATATTACTTATTAAGAGTGAGCTCCGGGAGAGGGGGTTGTTTCTACTGTTTTTCGGTGAGCGGTTCTTTTGGGCCGCAAAAACAAGGGAAATGGACCACCTTCACCGCCGATTTGGAGGCGAGGCGGCGGACTTTTGTAAGTGGCCGGTCTACAATACACGATACGGTTCGAGCCGCCCTTAGCGAGCTGTCCTACAAGAGGCCCTACTGAGTTTTTACGATGTCAGATCGTTTGAAGATTACACTGTCGCGGGTTGCCATCTTGGGGTTTTTTTTCTCCCTCGGGTTGGTTTTAACCGCGTTTAAAAGTCAGACGGCTGCCGCTGACTTTGCCCGTGATATTCGACCCATTTTGTCGCAGTACTGCTTCAAATGTCATGGACCCGACGATGCGACAAGGCAGGGAGGCATACGCTTCGATCAACGCGACTCGGCGGTAGGGGCTGGCGAATCGGGGGCGATAGGAATTGTGGCCCAAAAGCCAGAGGAGAGCGAATTGATTCGCCGCATCTTCTCGCACGATCCTGACGAAGTGATGCCGCCTCCTCACACCAAACAGGAACTGAGCGAATCACAAAAGCGAATTCTCCAGCAGTGGGTACGCGATGGGGCGGCGTATGCGGAGCATTGGTCGTTTCAATCACCCAAACTCCCCGCGCTTCCGCAGCCAAACGGAAGTGACTGGGCGAGTAATCCTATCGACTTATTCGTGCTGGAGCGTCTGCAAGTGCTCGGTTTGAGTGCTAGTGAGGAGGCGAAACCCGAAGAGCTCATTCGCCGACTGTATTTAGATCTTGTCGGGTTGCCACCTACTGAGGGAGAAGTACAAGCTTACTTGCGGGACTCATCACCGCAAAAGTATGAAGCTTTGGTGGAGAGATTGCTGAGCTCCCCTGCGTACGGCGAACGCTGGGCTCGTCGTTGGCTCGACCTGGCTCGTTATGCAGATACCAATGGTTATGAGAAGGATCGTGTCAGAACGATTTGGCCTTATCGTGACTGGGTGATTGACGCCATCAACGAAGATCTTTCTTTCGATCAATTCACGCTCAAGCAGCTCGCCGGTGATCTTCTTCCCGGCGCGTCTTTATCGGATCGGATCGCGACGGGCTTTCATCGCAATACCATGTTGAATGAGGAAGGTGGGATCGACCCTTTAGAGTTTCGATTTCATGCGATGGTTGACCGTGTTGGCACGACGGGAACGGTTTGGTTGGGGATGTCGATCGCCTGCGCTCAGTGTCACAATCACAAATACGATCCGGTGAGCCATAAAGAATATTATCAATTGATGGCTTATCTCAACAACGCAGAGGAGCCCGAACTGGAGATTGTCGATGAGGCTCTAGAAAACCGGCGCAACCAGACAAGGCAAGATATTCAGCGTTGGTTAGCGGAGGCATCGCAGCGTTTTCCCATTGATCTGCCCGAGGTTCAGTGGTTGCCTGCGGAAATCGTTGGCAGTGTGTCTGAGGCGGGTTCCACGTTTGAATCGCTGCGGGATGGAACGTGGATTGTGCGTGGTGACGCGGCGGAACGCGATACGTATCGACTGAAATTGAAGTTGCCCAAAAATGCGGGCTGGGTGACCGGTTTGCGGCTGGAGGTTTACGCTGATGCTTCGCTACCGAAATCGGGTCCGGGGCGAGCTCCCAATGGGAATATGGTTTTGACTGAGCTGAAAGCGCGTGTACCCGACGCGGTCGCTTCGAGTTCATGGTTGGAAATGCAATGGAGTGGGGTAGAGGCAAGTTTTTCCCAGCAGGATTTTTCGATCGAAGGGACTGTGGATGGAAACGATCGAACGGGCTGGGGACTGGATCCCTTTCCGCCAGGGCCCCATTGGCAGGCTAGTTGGCATTCGGCCGCACCGATGTATCAACCTGGAGGGGATGCAGCATCGACGATGGAGGTTGACTTGGAGCAAATGTATGGCGGTCAGCATTTAATTGGGCGATTCAAATTGCTGGTCGGCTGCGTGGCTGCCAGTCCAGTTCCCACAGATATTGCTGCCGCAACTCGAGAACTAACCTCGCGATCCTTGGATCGAGCGATTGCCAATTGGCAGGAGAGTGCAAAGACCTCGCAAGTTCGCTGGAAACCGGTGGCACCGCAATCGGCGCAAGCTAACATGGCTCGACTTCGCCAAGAAGAGGATTTGGTGTACTTCGCTGAGGGCGATCAATCGAAGCGAGATTGGTACACGCTTGAATTCGCTCCGCAGAGCCAGGCTGTTTATGGTGTGATGATTGAAGCGCTACCCGACCCGCGTTTGCCCAAGCAGGGTCCGGGGCGAGTGTATTACGAAGGCCCTATTGGCGATTTTTATCTAAGTGAAGTGACGTTGGAATCGGGCGAGAAAAAGCTTTCTTGGGCTGGAGCAGAGCAGAGCAATTCTGGGGGCAATGCGGCCGCTGCGATCGACACCGATCCACTTACCGGTTGGTCAATCCAAGGTGGACAGGGTAAGCGACATTTTGCAGCGTTCCGATTGAAGGAACCGGTTGCGGCTGGCGAAGCGCTGAAGTTCACGCTGTTATTCGAACGCTATTACGCAGCGCCGCTGGGCAAGTTCCGCATTTGGTTTACCGATAGCAACAACGAAAAATTATTGTCGCTTCTGCCGCCGGAATTTACGGTGTCGGATGAATCGGCTGATCGAATGCTGGCGGAAAAGTTAAAGCAACAATTCGGGCAAAAGGAAGCCTACTTCGCGCTGACCACTCCGCGCATGAATTTGTGGCAAAAAGAACTCAGCCGATTGCAGCAAGCTCTTGCGCCAACAACCACATCCTTGGTGCTGCAAGAGAGACCAAGCGATTTACCCCGCCCGACCTTTATTCATCATCGCGGTGAGTTTCTTAGTCCGAAAGAGCGAGTGGTTAGTGCTGGGCCTGCTTTCTTGCCACCAGTGACCGGCGATTCCTCCAGCAATCGGCTCGACTTTGCCAAATGGTTAGTGAGGGCCGATCATCCACTGACAGCCCGCGTCATCATCAATCGCAATTGGTCGATGTTCATGGGGCGTGGACTGGTCTATACCGAAGAGGATTTTGGGTATCAGGGTAGTTTACCCACGCATCCCGAATTGCTCGATTGGTTAGCTCGCCAATGGATGGATGGAACAGATGACCAAGATCCGAATCGCTGGTCGATGAAAGGTCTGCATCGCTTGATCGTCCGCAGTTCCACCTACAAACAAACATCAAAAGTCGATGGTAAGCGTTTGGAAAAAGATCCCGACAATCGCTGGTTGAGTCGTGGTCCACGCAAACGACTGGAGGGAGAACAATTGCGCGATGCCTTATTGCTTGTGTCCGGGTTGCTCGATCGCAAGATGCGTGGGCCGAGTGTGTTCCCACCGCAGCCTCTATCGGTCACCACAGAAGGGACATACGGTCGATTGGCCTGGAATGTCAGTCAAGGAGGAGATCGCTATCGACGCGGCTTATACACGTTTGCCAAGCGAACGGCACCTTACGCGATGTTCCAAACATTTGATGGACCGAGCGGTGAAGCGTGTCTTGCCAAACGGACTCCCACCAATACGCCCCTGCAAGCGCTGACGCTGCTCAATGACCCCGTGGTTGTCGAGACGTCGCAAGTCTTGGGGCGCTGGGCGAAACAGCAACTGGCATTGGTCACCAGTGCGCAGGAAACCTCGGTCGCGGCAGTGATTGACTCTTTGTTTGTAAAAATACTGGCTCGCGCGCCTGATGCTGCCGAAGCGGATGCCGTGCTGCTTTACTGGAATACAGAGACGCAGCGTTTGAGCCGAGATCGTGAAGCGACCAAAAAATTATGTGGACAAGATGAAGCGGATCCAGAACAAGCCGCCTGGGTCTTGGTCGCGCGGGCCTTGCTTAATACGGATGAATTTTTGACGAGAAACTAGGAACAAACACAATGAGACCTACCGATATCGCTCGTCGTTATTTCTTTTCTGAGTGCGGCTACGGACTGGGCAAGTTGGCGCTGGCCGGATTGCTCACCGGAGGTCTGGATGGACAGGTATTATCGGCTGATCGGCTGTCGGACCCTCTCGCTGCAAAACCACCTCACTTCGCGCCGAAAGCGAAGCGACTGATTCATTTGTTTATGGCTGGCGCGCCGAGTCACCTCGACCTTTTTGATCCCAAGCCCAAGTTGACCGAATTGCAAGGTAAACCGATTCCACCGGAAGTGATCGGCGGACAACGCTACGCATTTATTCGCTCCGATTCGGCGACCCTGGGTCCACAATTTAAATTTGCCAAACATGGGGAATCGGGCGCGGAGCTTTCCGAGGTGATGCCTCACTTGGCCAAAGTGGTTGATCAGCTCTGTTTTGTCCGATCGATGCATACCGATCAGTTCAATCACGCCCCTGCTCAGATTTTTTTGAATACCGGTTTCGCTCAGCCTGGCAGACCGTCGATGGGTTCATGGTTGTTGTATGGACTGGGGAGCGAAACCCGCGATTTGCCAAGTTTTGTGGTGATGAGCACCGGAGCTGGGATCTCGGGTGGGGCTGCCAATTGGAGCAGTGGGTTTTTGCCGACCACTTATGGTGGCGTACGGCTGCGAAATTCGGGCGATCCTATTTTGAACGTTACCAATCCCGAGGGTATCGATGGAGTGACGCAAAGCGAATCGCTCAAGTTGATTCAGAAGCTCAATCAGCATCGCTTAGAGCAGGTCAATGATCCCGATATTGCGGCGCGCATTCAAGCGTACGAAATGGCATTTCGTTTGCAGACGACGGCTCCCGAATTGATGGATTTGCAAAAGGAAGATCCCAAAACGTTGGAAGCCTATGGATGCGATCCAAAGAAACCCTCATTTTCTCGCTCCTGTTTACTAGCTCGCAGAATGATCGAAATGGGAGTTCGAGTGGTCACCATTTATCACGAAGGCTGGGATGCACACTCCGATGTGGTGGGCAATCATCGAAATAACTGCAAACAAACCGACCAAGCTTGTGCCGCGCTCATCAACGACTTGAAAGAGCGCGGTTTATTGGAGGATACCCTGGTGGTTTGGGGTGGTGAATTTGGAAGAACTCCCATGATCGAAAACAATGCGGCTCTCGGAAGAAGCAGAGGACGCGATCATCATCCCCAAGCCTTCACGATCTGGCTTGCCGGCGGAGGAATTCGGGGCGGTATGACGTACGGCGCTACGGACGAGTTGGGCTTCCATGTTGTCGATAAACCGGTTCACATTCATGATCTCCAGGCGACCATCTTACATCTGATGGGTTTGGATCATGAAAAGCTGACCTATGCCTACCAAGGTCGAAACTTTCGACTCACCGATGTGCATGGTAAGGTGATTCACGATATCCTTAAAGCTTGATCGGCGACCGTTTGCAGCGTCGCGAAAAAACTAAATGCCTATCCGATAACCATTGGCCGCATAGGGTTAGCCCCTGTTTTCGGCGACATGTTTTCGGCGATATGTTTTCGGCGACATGTTTTCGGCGACATTGGATAGGCCATTCGCCAACCATCCGATTCCATGACATCAAGTCCAGCCAAAGTTGATTCGTTCTACACCGCCAAGACTTGGGTTTCGCCCGATGCGATTACCCAACTGCGCGCCGCCGCACAACTTCCCGGTATGGAACGCATTGCGGTGATGCCCGACGTACATCCCGGGACAGGTAGTCCTGGAGGTGCCGCGTTTGGAAGTCGAGGAATCATTTATCCAAAGTTGATCGGTGGTGATATTGGTTGTGGAATGCAACTGGCTCGAACATCGATCGATTCGCGCGTCAATGTGCGGAGGCTCGCCGATGCGTTGGGTAGCATCGATGAAGTGTGGGATGGCGATGCGTCGGGTTTTCTGGAAAGCCATGATCTTGTTCTGCCGGAGTTCGCACATGCGGCAGGAACAATTGGTGGTGGTAATCATTTTGCGGAGCTGCAAGTTGTTCATCAAATTTATGACAAAACTTGTTGCGAAGAGTTGGGTATCGATTCCAAAAAAGCGTTGCTTTTGATCCACAGCGGTTCGCGCAGTTACGGGCAAGCCGTGCTGCAGCAAGTCGGTGCGGGGTCGGTAGAGCGAGGAGGTATCGATCCGGAGTCAACTCTAGGCAAACTTTATCGTGTTTCGCACGACCGAGCTGTGAAATTTGCTTATGCGAATCGCTGTTTGATCGCGCGGCGTTTTGCGGAACAAACCCATTGCGAGGTCGATAGAGTTTTGGACATTTGCCATAACTATCTGACTCTGCGCATCGATGACTCTGGGCCGTTATGGCTGCACCGCAAAGGAGCAGCGCCGGCCGATCAAGGCTTGGTGGTTATCCCGGGTTCGCGAAGTTCTCTAAGCTATCTGGTGCGACCCTGCGGAGATGGCCAACAAAATCTATTTTCACTAGCGCACGGCGCGGGGCGGAAGATATCGCGTTCGCAGAGCGATGAAAAATTTGGTCAACTCACAATCGAAGAATTGAAAAGACCACGCGATAAATCCATCGGCCTGGATAATCTTGTCATTTGTGAACAGCGCAATTTGTTAAGGCAAGAGCATGGGAAGGCATACAAAGATATCGATCGCGTTATCGACGATATGAAATCTTTTGGAATTCTGGATGTAGTAGCCAGCTTGCGTCCCATTCTTACCTACAAGACACGAAGTGATAGCGATGATGGTGAAGGTTGAGGATTCTGTTAAGGTTCGCCGATAGCCCACACACTCGAAAGTTTATTAAGGCTATACTGGGTCCTCAACGTTCCAGCATTTAAGGTGGAGATTCGCGATGCGCGTACGAATTCTGTTGGCAACCAAGCTGCTGCTGTGCCTGGTTCTATGGACCGCAAATGCCACAGTTTTTGGGCAAGACATCGAGGCACTGACGACAGTCGGTACTGATCCGGTTCCGCCAGTACCCGCTCTTCGGTACTGGAAAGGCAATATTCATACCCACTCGTTTTGGAGCGATGGGAATGATTTTCCTGAAATGATATGCGAGTGGTATCGTGTTCGCGATTATCATTTTTTGGCGCTCACAGAGCATAATGTTTTAGCGGAGGGTTTGAGGTGGAAAAAGGTCGCCGACATACTCAAGCGAGGTGGACCTGATGTCATACAAAAATATCGCGCTCGTTTCGGCGGAAGCTGGGTCGAAGCCAAGGGAATGCCAGATTCACCCGAAGAAGAGATTCGTTTAAAGCCGCTAGATGAATACCGATATCTGCTCGAGGAACGAGGGAAGTTTGTCCTCATTCCCGCCGAGGAGATTACCGATAGTGCGGAAGGCAAACCGGTTCACATGAACGCAACCAATATTTCCGAAGTCATCAAGCCGGTGGGAGGGGCTACCGTACGGGAAGCGATGCAAAACAATTTGCGAGCCGTGCTAGAACAGGAAAAAAATCAAGGTCGCGAAATACTCCCTCACGTGAATCATCCCAATTTCGGTTGGGCCATTACCGCAGAGGATTTGGCATCGGTGATCGCAGAAAGATTCTTTGAGGTTTACAACGGACACCCCGGTGTAAATCATCTCGGCGATGAATCGCGGATGAGTATCGAAAAGATGTGGGATGTGGCGAATTATATTCGCTTGACCAAACTGGATGCTCCCTTGCTGTATGGCGTCGCAACCGATGATAGTCACGAGTATCACGGCAAACCGGGTAGTCGACCGGGCCGAGGTTGGATCATGGTACAGGCTGAGTATTTAACGCCCGAACATTTGATTCGTGCGATGAAAAAAGCAGATTTTTATTCGTCCAGTGGAGTGATCCTTAAGGCGGTTCAGTTTGATTCTGAGAGTAAAACTCTGAAGGTTAAGATCGAGCCAGACGCCAACGCAACCTATCAAACAGACTTTATTGTTTCCAAGAAAGGTGAGGATGCGACCAAGATCGGAATCGTCGTTGCTTCATCCAGTGAACTTGAATCAAGTTATCAATTGCAAGAGGATGATTTGTATGTTCGTGCGTTGATAACGAGTTCCCTTAAGCCGGTTGATCCTGTTTGGGATGATCAAAAACAACAAGCTTGGACACAGCCCTTCCGTGTAGAAAGCAAATAGTGACGAAGAAATTTTCAATCGTCATAGGCGATGTCACGGAGACACTGGATACCATGTATCGCTTTTCGTGATGTGAAGCCAGAAGAATATGCGGGTATTAAGTTTTCTGGTGTTCGAGCGCCGGAGTATATCCGCTAGGACGAGGATTTGGTTCGCATCACCGCGCATTTTTTTGAAACCAATAAGCCGATCACCACTGTGTTTTGCTGAAGGCTCAGTGTTTTTTTGCTGAAGGCTCAGTGTTTTTTTGCTGAAGGCTCACTGTGGCATCGCAAACTCTTTGCTCAAAGAGAGTTTCTTTTCGTTGACATAAGCTCGTGTGGTGAGAAGGATTTTCTTGCCGCCGGGCTTGTCTGCCGCATCGACCAAAATCCAGACGAATTTCAGTTCCGCTGAAGTCGTATCTTGAATGCCCGGGGTCGGATTGGCGCGTTTGACGAGGTCGGTCAAGACCTCGCGCAGTGGCTTACCGTTGTGCATGAATTGGCGGATTTGCTGGTTTTGCGTGATACCATCTTTTTCCATCGAACCGTAGTCGAGTTCCATGGCCAATTTTGGTTGACTGGCCGGAAGCCCATCAGCGGTTGCCTCGGCAATCGATTGCAGAGAAATTTCTAGAGACTCTTGGTCAAAAGAGAGTTTAATAGGTCGATCAAGGAACTGCTCTGGCGTAAGGGACGGTTGATCAGCGGGAGTGTTGTCTTTGGTGGCCACCAAAGTTTTACCTGCTTCGCTATGAGCGGCCAGCCAACTCGCCACAATCAAATTGGGGGCAGCGACCTTGGGCAAATAGAAATTCGCAATGGCTTGGCCATCCTCGACATTAACTCGCAGTTGCCGGAGCAATTCGCGCAACATCTGTGGATAACGTACCGAGAGTTTTCCCCAGCTCGGATCAAAGGCTCCACCTATCATGCGACTTTCGATCGCATCCGGGAGAGTCGTAAGTCGCGTGTTGAGATCTTTGGCGATGCGACTTGCATCCAGATCGGAGTTGCCGATCAAACGAAGCTCGGTATACCAATTCGGTTTCAGCGTTGTGGTCAGTAAACCGGCTTGCATGTCGGTCGCTAAAACCTCTGCTAGAGCTGGGCGGGCTGCGGGTACGGCATTGGTAAGAATTTGCCGACCATCGGTAAACAAGAACCCGGGTGCAAACAAAACGGTCAAGTCAGCCGAGTTGTCGGTCGTTCGCTGCAATTGTTCCAACTGGCGTCTTAGGGGTGGAAGCCCACCATCGAGGGCAACCAATTCTTCGATCCGTTTCTGCGGACCTACGGTGAAGGCCTTATATTTCTTTGCATCGGATAATGTATCCAGCGAAATGAAGTAGGCTTCGCCGCGATCATTGGTAAAGATGGTCGCCTTACCCGACTTGGTTTCTTGCACAGTGCCCCACTTGAGCTTCAGATCGCTCAGGGCGAGTTCCGCGTTGAGCGTAAAGCGGATGGCAATCTCAGGCCGCCCTTCCTTGCCAGGATAAAAGGCAGCTAGAATCTCGCTGATATTGTCTAGCGATGTTCCGGCGCGGGTCGTCAAATATTCAGTGACCGGCGCGATATCGGCTTCCAGTACCGATAGGAGCTGTTGTCCCTGCGGATCTTGCTCGAACTTGGCGGGTTTCCAGTGCAACCAAATCTGCGCTTCAGGTGGGAGCATATCGAGTGATATTGGTTCGCCCGAATTGGGTGGTGCCCAGGGAAGCGTTGCATCATCGCGCACCAAAGTGAATTTGTCATTCACCGGGTCGCGCGGCGCAGGGGCTGGTTTGTTGTCGCTGGATGGGAGCGGAGGCTGAACCACTCCCGTTGGATCGGTACCTACGACCTTCGGCGGTTGCGGCTCATCGTTATCGCCACTGCCGGAGAACTGGGTCAAAGCAAATAACAAAATGGATACGAAAAACAAACCGCCGCCGGCGATGGCTGGCAAAAACCAAGCGGGTCGAGCTTTGCTGTTTTTTTTCTTTTTGCTGCCACTCCCTGTCGAAGAGCCCTTTTTCTTTTTCGATTTCTTCTTTGGTTCCGGCGATTCTGAGTTATTGAGGCTCGAACCGTTTTCGGTCCAATCGATCGAGTTGGCCGCGGGACCCGAGGTTGCGGCAGACGCTGCGGGTTGCAGTGCTGCGGGCGGCGGTGCTGCTGGCGGCGGTGAAGTAGGTGGTGGTGCGGGTGTTTTGGATGCTGGAGGTGACGCAGCTGTTGTTGTTGCAGCTGTTGTTGTTGCAGTTGTTCTTGACACAGCAGGTGCAGCGGTTGCTGATGCTGGGCTGGTCGGTGGTGGGGCAGTTACAGGCGTTGTGATGGGCGCTTCTGGTGCGATGGGCGCAGCGGGAGTTTTGGCTGCTGCGGGGCGAGCGGGCGGAACTGGCAGAGTCTCCTCTTGCCTGCGTTCCGGTTTGGTCAGCTCGTTTTTCTGTGCTTCAGTATTCTGTGTTTCAGTATTCTGTGTTTCAGTTTTCTGGGGTGAGGGCTTTGGCGTTTCGGGCTTTGGTGCTTCTTGTTTTGGTGCTTCTTGTTTTGCCGCAATGGGTTTGGGTGGTACTTTTTTTTGCAGTTCTTTTTTTTGCGGTACTATTTTTTGTGGTTCGTTACTTTTGGGTTCCCGTTTCGATGGTTCTGTGGATGGCGTGGAGGTGTTGAGAAGTTCGGCTTTGAGTTGGTTGGGTGCAAAAGCGATTGTCTCGGAGTCCGGTGGAGTCGAGGGGGTTACTTTTGGAGGATTGGTTTTGGCGGCTGGGTTGGGGTTTGGGGCTGGATCTGGGGTTCGTCTTGCGGATTCTTTCTTGCTCGGTTCCCCTTTTGGAGTTTCCGCGGCGGGCAATGAGGGCTTAGCGGGCTGAGCTTTGGTACTGGAAGGGGTTTCGGGCTTGGAAAGTGCGACTTCGAGTGCGGATACCAGTGCTCCAGCGTGATTGAAGCGACTCAAGGGGTTCTTGGCAACACAAAATTTGAAGCATTCCGCGAGGAGTCTTCCGCCAACATCGGCTTCTGAGACATATAGTTGATTGACAGCGTGTAGAACGGCAACTTGATTGAGCGGTGCATCTTGGAAAGGCGCTTCGCCTTGGATCAGCCAATACCAGAGGCAGCCTAGAGCGTAGATATCGGCAGTTGCGGACCAATATTGTCCTGGCACGGAGAGTTCGGGTGCCATGAAATGAGCGCGGCTAGCCGGTTCTAGTCGTTGATCCAGTGGGCTCCAGGCGTCGGTAGTGGACGTTGCGCTGGGTGGTACCAGTGGATCTCGCAGCAGCAGGGGTTTACCTTGCGCGTCGATCCAAAGACGATCTGGGCGAACGTGTCCATGGATCAAGCGGTTTTGGTGAAGTTCGTTGAGAGATCGAGCCAGTTGCAGGATCCAGCGACCGATTTGGACAGGTGGTGCGGAACGTGGTCGAGCCAATGCGCCTTCGAGCCGATGCGCTTGAACGAGCAGTTGCGAACCCTGTTTCTCGGAGGGCTCGAAATTCCAGCCATCGGTGAGTTTGATAGCCGAGTGGATTTTGTTCCATTCCAGTGAGGGCCCTGCAGCCCGGACATCGGGGCGTTGAAGGAGGGATGGGTGGACCAGAAAGAGCCAGCGTTTTCGATTGCGAGCAACATCGTTGCCGATGTACCACTGGGTGAATGGTTGGGTAGAGATTCGATCTTCGATGCGCCAGGGGCCGATTTGGAGCAGCGGATCTGCGGCGTTCAGCAGTTGTTCAAGTTGATAGGCTGTCAGCAGATTTTGGCTGAGCAAATAGCTCACGATTTGATCGGTTTGCAGGGCGGCAGCGGCACCCTGTTTGCGGGAAATATCATTCGCCCATTGTCGACATTGATCGGGTAAGGCGAGAGAATGGGTGGTGATTTTTTGCCAAAGTTCGGAGGGAGTTATCGACATTCCAAAACCAATATTCCAAAACCAAAAATTGCAAATATCAATCTGTCGCGACGAAGGCAAGGTCACCCATAAACCGCGCAGACCGATTCAGGTGTTCAGTGTTTCGTTCCGGAGAGTTTTGTCCCCAGAATAAGTAGGCACTCTTCCCTACACTGTCACTTTAACCGACAAAGCGTTGCGATGCACTTACCAATTTATCCTAATACAGTACCTTAAATTGAAACCCGTCCAATCGACACCCGTCATCCGAGAATTCACCCTTGAGTCGGTGACAAGGAGCGGGGGAGCCTGCGAAATGAAGCGAGGAGTTCCATCATGAAAGCGTTTGCAGCAACCGAATTGTACTTCAATGAAGCCGCCGATCGCTTGGATTTACCCGCTTGGTTGCGCACCTTGTTGCTCGCTCCCAAACGCGAGGTGACCGTGCAGGTGGCCTGCGAAATGGACGATGGAACCATTCGTACTTTTATGGGCTATCGCGTGCAGCATGATAACAGCCGCGGTCCCATGAAGGGTGGACTCCGCTATCACCCCTCGGTTGACCTCGATGAAGTTCGCGCTTTGGCCAGTTTGATGACCTGGAAAACAGCTGTGGTTGACCTTCCTTATGGCGGAGCCAAAGGGGGCATTGCGGTCGATCCCAAAAAGTTAAGCCGCAAGGAAGTGGAGCGAATGACACGCTCCTTCGTCGATCAAATTCACGACATTATCGGCCCGGATACCGATATTCCCGCGCCCGATATGGGAACCGGTTTTGCCGAAATGTCTTGGATTCGCAATCAATGGGAAAAGTATCATGGCTTCAATCCTGCGGTGATCACTGGCAAGCCTGTCGAGGAGTATGGAGCCAAAGGGCGTGAGGAAGCAACCGGACGTGGTGTCGGTATCATCGCGAGCAAAATGTTGAAACGCATCGGCAAACGTCCCGAGCAGTGCCGCGTGGCCATTCAGGGTTTCGGTAATGTGGGTTCGCATGCAGCCAAGTACCTGTCGGAATCTGCGTTTCCCGTGATTGCGGTCAGCGATGTCAGCGGCTGTTACTACGCGCCGGAAGGGCTTAATATCTCCGAAGTTCTTCGCTACACACTTTCCAATCAAGGAAGCCTGGAAGGATATCCAGGCGGGACCAAACTTCCTGCAGATGATTTGTTGACGCTCGATTGTGATCTCTTGATTCCAGCCGCGCTCGGTGGAGTGATCACCGAGGAGAACGTCGATCAGATCAAAGCCAAGATGATTATCGAAGGGGCTAATGGGCCTATTTGGCCGGAAGCAGATCGCAAGTTGAATGAAAGAAAAATCATGATCGTACCCGACATTCTTGCCAATGCGGGTGGTGTTACGGTCAGCTATTTCGAATGGGTACAAAACCGACAGCACTATCGCTGGAGTTTGGATCGAGTCCGACAGGAACTCGACCACACTTTGAGCGATGCGTTTGAGCAGGTCTGGCAAGAAGCCCAAAAGGCTCAGGTGGGCTTGCGAACCGCCGCATTTATGGTTGCAATCCGCCGAGTTCAACGCGCTACGGAATTGGCAGGCTTCATCTCGTAAAATTTTCGCCTAGGCGAGAAGCGGGCCTTTTAAGTATCCAGACCTTTTAAGTATCCAGACCTGTGCGGCTGCGGGGAATAAATCCCAAGCTGAAGCAGAAGGCCATCGTAACCCAGAAGCTGAGGCATTCCGGTCGTCGCAAGTCATGGAAATCGAGTAAATGTGGCACATGGGGTATGGCAGCTTTCAGGCTTGAAGATGCTTCCGCGGCTTGCACATCAGTCGTCGCGTGGTTCTCGTCTGCGTGAGATGTGGAACCGGCAGGATGATCGGCATGGTCATCGGCATGATGATCATGTCCAAGTTTTGCGCCTCGAGTTAACGGCCAAGAAGCGCTCAGCCATTGTTCATAGTTGCTGACCGCGCTGCGTCGATTCTCTTCAACCTTTTTAAATGTTTCCGACCAACTTCCTAGACGCGAGGCGAGCCATGGGCTTTGTTGGAAACTCCAGTCGCTATTGAATCCCCAGTCGGCCAGCAATTTCATGCCGATGATGATTACGAGCAAGTAAGCGGAGATTTCGAATCTCGGAAAACGATCGAGCAGTTTCACAAATAGGGCTGCCGCGAATCGCATCAGCACCACGCCCAATATTCCGCCGGTGATCACAACCCAGAGTTTGCTTTCGCGACTGCCTGCTAAAGCCATCGCTGCCAGGATCGAGTCGACAGCGAAGGCGATATCGGTCAGTTCGATCACCAACACGGTTCCCCAAAAAGATGGCACCTTGCAAGAGGTTTTTTTTCGGTTTACGGTGGTTCCCAGTTCACTGCCAGCGTTTCGATCATCTGTGATCAATGAAACACCGACTGGCACGCGTTCGCGGATTTCAATATCTTCTTGATCGGAGGATAGATCGGAACCGGTTTGCGCATCGACCAGCGCGGGATTCCCTTTTTCGTCCATCACAATCTTGTGTTCTTCTTCTTCGTGACCTTCGAAAAAGAGATGTTTCACAGCGATAAAGACGAGATAAAAACCGCCCAGGAATTTCACGAACGTCCATTGGAGCAGGAAGCTTGCCGTAGCGATGGCCAAGACGCGAAAAACAAATGCGCCGATCAAGCCGTAAGATAGAGCGCGTGCCCTTTGGTGTTCGGGTAGTCGCTTGGCCAACAAGCCGAGCACTAGGGCGTTATCGATCGATAAGACCCCTTCCAGCAGGACCAGGAGTCCCACGATCATCAAATCGCCCCACGCGATTTCTTGGCCGTAAACGGTGAAAGAATCTGCCCCCAACAACCCGAACGTCTCAAAAAACATTTTGCGCTCTACAAAATTTCTACTGCACCCGTCGCCCTATCGATCAATAGGTTACGAACTGTGGTCCTTCGCCAGAAAGTGGTCGATTAGGATTGCAGATGAAGTCGGGCCGATTTGGGTATGTGGTTTTTGCCGGCTGTGCCAACAAACTTCAGCCAACCTAGGGGGAGGCCGTGCCAGCGGGCGACACACCAGCCGGCCGATTCGGCGTGGTGCCAATCGTCCCCAGGAAGCGATTCTCCCGCCATGACCCGCTTGGTTTGCTCGGCGGTTAACTCGATAGAATGCCGCGGTTTCCAAGCGGTCCGCAAAGCCAGGGCGTGGGCTGGAAACCAATGGGAGCCTTTTCGATAGGCGATTTCAGGACCGCCGTGCAGCAGGTCGAGCCAACCGGCTGGGGGTTGTTCAGGCCATGCAAAAGCTTGCTGGGCCGACGAAACCACCGTTGCAAAACGGCTCTCACCCCAAACGGACAGTTCGGCAGGGGCTGCGGAATTCCAAGCTTTTGCCTGGGATCGGCCACGATTTTCGCGTTTTTGACTCGAATGGGTATGAGATTTTCGTTCTACAGATGCGCCTTCGCGCAGTGCGACAGCCTGCTCGGCAAATCGCTTGCGCTGCAACAAGGCAGCGAATCCCCCCGCACAGCGATGGCGATGGGGCCACAGGCGGTAGCAACCCGGCAAAAGTGGACTGCGAAGTTCCTTGAAAATCTCCCCAGCATTTTCTGAACATTGCGCTGCGTTGTCTACACGTTGCCCAGCGTGCTGCAGCATGCTTTCATACGGAACGGTTTCCCAGTCTCGATGCCGCTGCAAAAAAGCTTCGACCTGGTGTTCATTTTCGGCTGTCGCTAGCGTGCAGGTGGAGTAAACCAATCTTCCACCCGGGCGTACCAATCGCGCAGCCGCATCAAGAATTCGCACTTGTCGAGCCGCATTCATTTCGATCGACGCCGCATGCATGGCTGCATAGGATTGCTTCCCTTTGCCGATCAAAGTTTGGCCGCTGCAGGGGGCATCGACCAGCAAGGCATCGAACTGATCCGAAAGATGTTGCGCCAAGAATTCGGGGTCACAGTTGCTCGTCATATAGCGATCGCTTCCGCTTCGCGCTAGGTTGAGTTCCAGAGGTGCCAGCCTGGACTGGATCGCTTCATTGGCCAGCAACCAACCGGAGTCTACCAGTGATTCGGCGATCGCAGTTGCTTTGCCTCCAGGGGCAGCGCACAGATCGCAAACGATTTCACCGGGCTGTACGTTAAGCAGTGTCAGGGGCAGCATCGAAGCCGCATCTTGAATGAAATAACCCCCGGCTGCATAAAGTGGTTCGCCGCCGGGTCTTCCCCGCGATTCATCCCACCACAAGCCATTTTTATGCCAACGCACTTTTTCAAGTCCAGCGAAAAAATCAGCTTGGCTTGTGCCGCATCGCTCGTCGCGACGTATCGATCGCGCAGGCAACTGTTGCAAGGAAAACGCTAGCTGCTGCAGCTCATCCTTGTCGAGAGTTATCGGAACCACAGCCGCTTGCAGCAATTCTTCGAGCATAAAGCAATAGGGTTAAAAAAGTCAGGAGGAGATCGACCATTTGCCAAACAACGTATAGTCGTAAGTTAATGGATCACCTAGCTCTTTGAAGCCGAGTTGATGATAGAGTTTTCGGGCAGGCGTATTATCGTTGCGAACTTCGAGGGTCACCGCACAGAAACCGTTTTCCAATGCGTACGATTGTACGTGCTTTAAAAGAGCGCGACCTATCCCCTTCCCCTGATGGTCGCTGTGCACGGCCAGATCATGGATGTTGATCAACTCGCGAGCTTTAAAAGTAGAGAAACCGATAAAGCACGTGGCTATCCCCAATGGTATATCCCCTTCCCAGGCCAGAAACACCAGGGCATTGGAAATCGAACGCATTCGGGGGATCAAATCGTTGGCCACATCTTCCGGAAGCGGCTTACCCATACCCATCGGATGACAGGCATAGTTTTGGGTGAGCGCTAAAAGTGCTTGGCAATCTAGAGGTTCGTTCCAATCGAGCAGGCGTATGATTAGCTCTGGCACGGTAGTGGCCTCCGGAGAAATTTCGGACCTCGGTCAAAAAACAAAAAAAGCGGCCTTCTTTCCGAAAAAAGAAGGCCGCTCGGGTTGAGCACACGTCTGAGTTGCTAACTCAAAGCGTTCGAACTAGCGAACGTAGGAGCTAGCCTGAATGACGCGGCGCTTGCTTTGCAACTGAGCGCTATGATCAGTGGTAGGAGCTGGTGGCATTGGAGCGGCTTCCGAAGCAGCTGGTGCAGCAGGAGCGGCTGGGGCAGCAGTGCCACATCCGCAGGAGCTGATTGCATCGCAGCAAGTTTCGTCGCAACCCTTGCTCTTGCACTTGAAGAGCAAATCCAACAAGCGAGGACGCTTGATCTTGCATCCCGAATCACAACCATTGTCACAGCTTGCAGGTACTTCAATACCGCAAGCAGGAGCAGCTGCACATCCGCAAGCACTGTTTTCGATACCACAGGCTGGTTCGCAGCCGTTTTCAATTCCGCAAGCTGGTTCGCAGCTGTTGTCGCAACCAAGCTTCTTAGGCTTCAGGCTGTTCAGCAACGACAGCAAAGGCTTCTTGCGTGGCTTGACACAAGCAACTTCGGTGCCGCAGCTTGGAGCTGCTGCACAACCGCTGTTGCAAGCTTCAACGCCGCAAGCTGGCTCACAAGCGTTTTCAACGCCGCAAGCTGGCTCGCAAGGATTTTCAATTCCACAACCTGGGTCGCAAGCGTTTTCAACGCCGCAGCCCGGTTCACATGCTGGAGTGGTGTCACAGCAGCTTGTATCGCAGCCGGCACCCTTCAAGCTAAGCAAGCGATCCAAAAGACCGCCACCAAAACTCGGAGTACAAAGACTTGCACCGAGTACCAACGAACCTACCAAAATGTTCCATTTCATCGAGACACATCTCCCTATGATGTATTGACCGCTGCTTCCTGGCGCTACCGGCGATGGGGTGCGGGGGGCCGAGACCGGTTTCAACGCACGAAGTCGCCGTTGAAATCGCCCTCGCTGCCCACGCGGCATCGAGTAACCTTCACCTGGGTCGTGTCAAGCCACTCGACTTCGTGGTGCCGCGATCGGTGAACTACTCGCTTACCGTATCGAGACGCGGAGCGGAGCCCGCTGGTTACCAACATCGACTGTGGCGTGCGCCAGTACCGGGTCAAGCCTTCCCTGGGCTCAACTACGTTCCCGGTAACCCCAAACCTCAGTTTCGCTTCCGATCAGCACAAACCGATGCCTGTGGCAGATGTAGATATCGGCCCTATCTCGAAACTCCCTTGAGAGCCGTAAATCATTTTTAGGCAAGGGACTTACGTCATTAAAAGGTCGCGATAATGCCGTCTCGGTAAGCTTGATAATTGGTAGTGATTGTAGCGCGTTAAGGTCTTCGCGTTTTACCAAAAAGTCACTAAAAAAGGGGAGTTGTTTTGGGTGGGTTGTTTCGTTTGGGATGGATCAACTAGGCGAGAAGTTTTGGAAAAAAAGGTAGAAAGGGTAAGCAATCCTCCGCGCCAGTTTCGTCGAGACTAGCGATGGGCTAGAATATCAGCAGCGTAATGGTGCTGCGGAATGCGGCGAGTTTGTGCTTTGCGGGGCAGTTTATGACACAGCCCACTCGAGTACATCCGGAGACAGGCACGAGTTCCGTGTCTCTTCTGGTCAACTTCCACTCTCTCGAGCCCATCGCTTGTCCTTGTGGATTTGCCAAACGGGCCTTCTTGGATCGTGCTGATGTGCCTTATTCCCTGCACGTCACTGAGATCTCAGAAAATGCCTTGCCGCATTATCACAAGACTATGACCGAGACGTACTACATTTTGGAATGCGACGGCGATGGCTACCTTGAGTTGGATGACAAGAAGGTTCCGGTAGTTCCCGGAATTGCCTGCTTAATTCCGCCAGGAGTCGTGCATCGAGCCGTCGGCAAAATGAAGGTACTCATTGTGGCCTCCCCAAAATTTGACTCGCTCGATGAATTTGTTTCCGAGTCCGTGTCACACAAGAGCTGTCGCTGAGTTAAAGGTTGGGAAAACGTTTTGAAGCAATTCACTGCCGCATAACAGGCAGTCCCTTATCTGTAAAAGGTTTTCTATGAGTCAGCAAAAATCAGCCTACTTCCTCATCGCCGTCTCCTTTGTTCTCGGCATGATTGCCACAACCTCGATTTCTGGTTGCGACTCGGGCAACAAGGTTGACGCAGCCAAATCGAGCCCACCGAAGTCTTCACTTGATGGGGAAGGAAGTTCCCAAATCAAACTGGACAAGCCACTGGATGCCTCCGGCACTGCCCCCGCAACGGAAAGTGCCGCTGCTGAGAGTCCTGCAGCAACTCCCCCTGCCGATGCCCCAGCAGCAGATCAGCCAGCTCCAGCGGCTCCTGCCGGCGATGCTCCTGCTGCCCCACCAGCTCCAGCGGCCGGTGGCAACTAAATCAAGCACCGCAGCACCCCCGCGTTCGCTACCGAACCCCGGGAACCGAAATGAATCTGAACTTGGGAGCGACAACGGATATATCCTGGAAGCGGCCGGTTTTGCCTCGGGCAGAACGGGCCGCTTTTTGTTTTTGACCGCTTCACTACAATCCTAAACGACGTGAAATGGTTAGCCCGAAGTGGTTAGCCCGTAAACGGTCATTCGCGGGTATTTCAAGTGTCATTGTTTGGAAACCACTTCCTGCCGATCGGCCGAGCATCGTTGCCTGTGATCCCTATAGTGAGGGTTGGACTATGACCAAAATGGTTCTTGATGTGGGAAATTGTGGCCCAGATCACGCCGCGATCAAGCGTTTGATCGAAACCGCATTCGATGCCAGAGTTTTACAGACGCACGGACCGGATGATACCTTGAAAGCGTTGACTGCCAACGCCGTTGCGCTGGTGCTCGTCAATCGAAAACTCGATCAAGATTACAGCGATGGCTTGGACATCATCAAAATGATTAAATCGCGCCCGGAATATTCCCAACTACCCGTCATGATGATTACCAATTATTTAGATCATCAAAAACTTTCCGTCGCAGCGGGCGGTATCTACGGCTTCGGTAAGCTTGAGTTTCAATCGCCCGAAACCCACGAAAAACTTAAAGTCATCCTGGGTGCTTGAGTCGTGAATCGCTTGGTGGTAAGACCTGTAAACTGGGATTGCTTATTGGCCAAGTCATCCTTCAACAAAATTTACCTTCCATAAAAGAAGAATCGAATGACCGTTGATCCAAGACAACTTAGATACCCAGGACAAGCATTGCTGGGCCAAAAAGCCCTCGTCACCGGAGCCGCTCGTGGAATTGGAGCGGCGATCGCCACGGCTCTCGCGCAAGCGGGCGCGGATGTTGCAGTCAACGATCTGGTGGATCCAGCAGAAACCGTGGAGAAATGTCGCAATCATGGCGCTCAGGCCATTCCGCTGATCGCGGACTTGGCAGAGCGCGATCAAGTGGAACGCATGGTCGAGGAAGCGGTTAAGAGCTTGGGGCGCATCGATATCGTTGTGTCCAATGCGGCCTACAGCGATCGCGAATTATTTTATAGGGCCAATCTGCCCGGTTTCGAACGTACCATCAATGTCTGTATGTGGGCCCCCTTCTATATCCTCCGCGCTGCTACCGCACATATGCTAGAGCGAGGTGGAGGTGGATCGATGGTCTTTATCAGTTCGCCACATGCCTACAAACCGATTCCAGGGGCAATGGCCTACAACATGGGTAAAGCGGCTCTCGATCAAATGGCCAAAACGGCTGCATGCGAACTGGCCGAACATCGAATTCGTGTCAATCTGGTCCACCCCGGCTGGACCAATACACCTGGCGAACGCAAATTCTTTTTCGAAGAGGAATTGATGCAGCATGGTAAGGCCCTACCCTGGGGACGGCTAGCCGAACCGGAAGACATCGCCCGAGGCGTGGTCTTCTTGTGCGATCCTGGAAGCGACTACTTGACCGGTAGCACCTTGACCATCGATGGTGGTATCCTGCTCCCCTATCAGGAAATGTTTCGAGTGAATAATCGCCCGAAAGAGTCCTAAGGATTCCTGTGCCTAACCAGCTTGAACTTCGAGGAGAAATCAAATGAGCCAATCCGATCAAACCGCAACCGGCGATGGAGCAAACTCGTCGTCCTCTCCCGAAACTAAACCTGCCGCGTGGCAACCTTTGAACTCTAAACAGAGACGTATTCTCGGCACCTTGGTCGAGAAAGCCAAAACGACCCCCGATGCCTATCCGATGACGATCGCCGGGTTGACCACCGGCTGCAACCAAAAAAGCAATCGAGATCCTCAAATGAACCTGACTCAAGATCAGGTCGAGGAACAAGTGGATCAATTGCGTTTGACCGGCGCGATCACCCGGGTGGAAGGGGCCGGCCGAGTTGCCAAAGTAAGGCACTATGCCTATCCATGGTTTGGGATCACCGGAGTGGAAGCAGCCGTCATGACCGAATTGCTGTTGCGAGGTCCACAAACCTTAGGCGAATTGCGACAGAGAGCTTCTCGTATGGATCCCATCCCAGATCTCGGTTCCCTACAAGTTCTGCTCGCCAGTCTAGAAAAGAAAAATCTTGTCATTTATCTAACCCCGGCAGGACGCGGTCAAATTGTGACCCACAATGTTTATCTTGCGCATGAACTCGATGCGCTTCGCGCCGAATACGCAAACTACAAAGGTCATGCCGATGACTCCGAAGCATCTTCCTCCATCGCAAACCCTTCGGCCAACCTTCAACGCTCATCAACCCATCAGACCTCTGGGCTAGAAAGCAAAGTGGCCGAACTAGAGGCTCAGGTCAGCGATCTCAAACAACGAATCGAACAGATCGAAAAGTTGCTGAAATAATATAGAGGGATCTATGGGTTTGTCGCGCTTGCAAGCCTTAAGCCTTCTGCATGAATGCGATGGCGATCACATCTGGTCGCTCCCGCATTGTCGCATGCGCGGTATTCCTGAGGACTGGATACGCGAATTGGCCGATGGCTATGAGTCGAGCTTTGACGCCGATGAGGCAACCATCTACTACCAAGAAAAGAAGGTCAATCAATTCGAGGGAATTCGCGATTTTGATCTCGCCCTGAAGTTGGCAAAATTCCTGAAAATCGAAATGGGAAACAATATCGAATTGCTTCCCTCACGCCGCTTGATTGTCCAAGCCATCAAAGAAAAATTCGAGGAAGACTAAGGCTTCCAATTCGGCGTATCGAGCGTCGATGTGGGTGAAGAGATATCGGTTACTGGATCCGGCGATGGCGCTTCAAGTATGGTCGTTGTCGAGCGGGGATAGTCCGAAACAGAATCCGCCGGCGACGGAACAACCCGTGTGACAACCACCGTGATGTTGTCGCTGCCACCTTTGGAATTCGCACTCTGTATCAGCTGGTTGGCTATCAGCCCGGGGTCACCAACTCCATTGAAGTTTTCGGCAATCTCTTGGTCTGAAAGATGCTTGTTCAAGCCATCCGTACAGATCAATATCCAGTCCTCCATCTGAAGATCGACATAGCAGATCTCTGGTTGGACCTCCAGGCCTCCACCCCCCAAAACATTCCATAACATGTTGCCCCATGGAGAACTAGCAGCATCAGCTTCCCGCAATTCGCCTCGACTTACCAACTGATTGGCGATCGTATGATCTCGGGTCAAAACTTTCAATTGATTGTGGCGCAATAAATAACAACGACTATCGCCAGCATGCACCACAATCATCTTCGGCCAAGAAATGTAAACCAAGGTCAGCGTTGTTCCCATCCCCTTCTGACTCGGACTGTTCTTGGAGGCGTTCTCCAAGGATAGATGAGCTATTCGAAACAGCTTTTGAATGTGCAGTCCAAATCGCTCTAATTGTTCGCGATTGGATAAGTCAGACCAATCCTTGGAATCCAGCAAGTTTCGTACAATACTCTCGATGGCTTGAGCGCTCGCTCGAGCTCCCGCTTGATGGCCTCCCATGCCATCGGCCACCAAAATCAAACGCGCAAGCGGATGGCCATACACTCGGCTTCCCGGCGAAAACGGCAAACTGGTCCCCGTCATTTGCAACGATCGAGTTACGTCGGCCACCAAAAAATTGTCTTCATTCGATTCCCGCCTACGCCCTATATCCGATAATCCAGTGGTCAGAAGTTGCGGATGCATACGCGGATACCCAAATCTCTTGCTGATGTACAGGCTTTAGTATTAGAAAATTTTATTCGAAACGGCGACTCTTGGATTCCAGAGAACGTATTAAACCAGCATCTGGGAATTGTATCGCGGTCCCTAACCCAAATTGGCCAGAAAATGTCCCAATATTTCGTTCGGACGACAATCAAGCTCCCCTTGCTGAAAAATCCGATTCGTTAAACACTTAGGGCCTGACCGAAAACCTAGAAAAACGCGAGCAAAGCCAAGACGGTTAAAGGTTTTCGGATAGGCTTTTAGTTCAACAGACCGCTACGCTCTGTTGAGTTCTCACACTTTTTGAGGCAAGGTGGTTTCTCGATGTTCGATCATCTTTCAACAGCGCCAGCCGATCCGATTCTTGGTCTTAATCAAGCGTTTCGAGCCGATCCTCGCGCTCATAAAATCGATTTGACGGTCGGTGTTTATAAAGATGAGTCCGGAGCGACGCCCATTTTGCGAAGTGTCAAAGAAGCTGAAAAACGCTTGCTCGAGCAGGAAACGACCAAGGGATATCTGCCGATCGAAGGTCCAGCGGAATACAATCGCGCGGTCGCCGAACTGGCTCTTCAAAATGCAGTATCCCAAAATGCAGTATCCCAAAATGCAGTATCACTGGATCGTACAGCCACAGTTCAGACACCCGGTGGCACCGGCGCCTGCCGAGTTGCGGCTGATTTTATGGGTCGGCATTTCCCTGGAACACGAATTTGGCTCAGCAATCCGACCTGGGTCAATCATGCATCGATCTTTGAGGCTGCTGGATTGAAGGCTATGGTACACCCGTACCTCGCCGCCGATAAGGTCTCGCTCGATCTTTCCGCGATGCTCGAAACGCTCAAAAAAGATGCCAAGCCGGGTGATATGATCTGCTTGCATGCTTGCTGCCACAATCCTACCGGCATCGACCCCGATGCGGCAGCTTGGCAACAGATCGCCGAAGTCACAGCCTCTGCCGGTATTCTTCCTCTGATCGACTTCGCTTACCAAGGGTTTGGCGACGGATTAGTCGAAGACACTATCGGTATTCGCGCACTGCTGCAGAAGCATGAAGAACTATTGATTTGCAGTTCGTTCTCAAAAAATTTCGGTTTGTACAGCGAACGCGTCGGAGCGATGACCTTGGTCGCCAAGACGGCCTTGGCGGCCACGGCCGCTTTAAGTCAACTCAAAGCGGCCGTACGTTGCAATTATAGCAATCCTCCACGGCATGGCGGCTCGGTGGTCGCCACTGTGCTCGGAAACGCCGAACTTCGACGTCAATGGGAAAGCGAAGTGGACGCGATGCGTCAACGCATTCATACCATGCGTGAAAAATTTGTTGCGGGTATGGCAAGTCGGACGGATAAGAGAGATTTCCGTTTCTTGCTGAAACAAAAAGGGATGTTTTCCTACAGCGGCCTGACCCCGATGCAAGTGGATTGGCTGAAACAAAACAAAGCGATCTATGTTGTTGGCAGCGGTAGAATCAATGTGGCCGGCATGACCGAGAGCAATCTTCCCATTCTCTGCGATGCTATTGCCGAATCGCTCCAATGAACTGAAGCATGTTACGCGGCAAACACTCATGCATAGCTGGCGGAACTATTTCGCGAGTCTCTGCTCTTCGTCTTCCAATAACTGTTTCAGAGCGGCAATTTTATCTTGATAGTCAGGACTTGAAGCGAGATCGTTTTGCTCGAGTGGATCGCGCTGCAGATCGTATAGTCTGCTGACATTCGCTTTCGGATAGACGATCAGTTTGAAGGAGTCATCGATGATCGCTCGCTGAAGGTCAAGATAGGCTCCGTAGATAGCGGGTCGTCTTGCGTAAGCTTCGCCGCGAATCAGCGGCAATAAGCTGCGGAATTCGTGGCTCGGCGGTTGCGCTACTTCTGCCAGTTCAAGAGTTGTGGGCACGATGTCTTGCAAATAGATTCGTTCGTCGATCGATTTCGGTTCGGTGATTCCGGGACCTGCCACCAAGCACGGCACACGCAAACTGTGCTCATACATATTCTGTTTGCCCAAAAGTCCGTGCGAGCCAATTGCCAAGCCATGATCGGAAGTAAAAAAGATCCATGTATTTTCCGCTTGACCTGCGTCAGCCAGCGTATCCAAAATGCGACCGATCTGTTCATCCAGATGCGTGATCAGCGCAAAATACTCTCGCCGATGAACTCGAATCGCGTGAGGAGATCTTGGGAAGGGAGCAAGTTTCTCATCACGTAGGCCGGGCCCGCAACCGATCTGCTTCGCATAGGGATAATCGGCTGAATAGTTTTCTGGCAGCGCGATGCGATCGAGCGGATAACGATCAAGATAGGCTTGCGGAGATTGTCGTGGATCGTGCGGAGCGTTGAATGCGATATAGGCAAAAAACGGTTTACTCTGATTCCGGCGACTCTTTAGATAATCACAAGCCTCATCCGCCGTAACCGCGCTCCAGTGCTTTCCTCCGCTCCAGTAACCACCGAGCGATTCATCGGCAGGGTTCCATGGATCGGGCTCACCGTCCACGGGGCGAGAGTACCACCTCGATTCATCTTTAGGCATGCCCCCGCGTACCGTACCGGTTTGATCGAAGCAGGTGGAAGCTTCGATAGGCACATGCCATTTGCCCGCCATGTAAGTATGGTAACCCGCTTTTTTCAGCAATTGGGGCCACATTTCTTCCGCATCGCGAATCTTGTTAACCTTTTTATAAATCGACTCAGCTCGCCATACACTTCGCCCCGTAACCAGCATCGTCCGACTTGCTACGCATACCGCTGGGCTAAACGAGCCCATATTATGGCTTCGAGTAAACTGTATACCGCGCGCAGCGAGGCGATCCAAATTGGGTGTTTGTACGTTGTAGCGTTTGGCGTAACCGACCGCTTCATAAGATAGATCATCCGCAAACAGAAATAAAAAATTGGGCTTCGGATGATTTGCCTCGACAGGTTCCGCTGCAGCGCAGCGAGCGATGAACAAGATACAACAATTTGCCAGCACACATAGAAGGCCGATCGCAGGCCAGCGACTCAGCGACAGATTGCGCATAACGAATTCTCCTATCAAGAAAAATGGGAAGGCGTGCTTATCTCTTCTCGGTCTAATTATGATCTCGGATTGCGCACAACATCAACAGTGTGCACTATCTGTGCGAGGAAGGCTGCTCCTCCAGCCATTTGAAAATATGTGACCGCTTCGTTGATGTCTTGGGATAAATAGGCACTTACCAGTCCATAAGCGGGAATTAAAGCGATGACGACAGCGGCCGCTGCTACCAGTCTTGTTCTCAAAATAGAGGGTTGCTGAAAGGCAATCGTAGTTACAAACACACAAATCAACCAGTAAGCGGGCACATCGATCGTGAGCACTCCATAACCCCGCGCTAGACCATAAACCACTGCCACTGCGGATCCAGCCACATAAGCGCCGACGAGATTGGAGCACCACACCTCTTTTGTGGTGAGTAAATATTTTCCAAAGGAGTTAAATCTCAACACTAAGTGCGTCAAAGGTTCGATAAGCCAACTGAGTAGGATCAGACCAAGCAGCCCCAAGCGAATGACCAGAATGAGAATGCCGAGGCCATTCTCCGTGTTCGCAAATTGCCCCAAAATTCTTGGGAGAAAGAAAATGGCCAGAAAGATCATGAACTGATACTTTCCCGTAAAACGGCTGAGCCAAACATTGAACTGATAAAATAAACGGAAGGCCATGTAGCGACTGCTGAGCGCCGAGACCATTCCAGACTTAGCAAACTCATCGTTGGGATTGAGCCGCAGAGCTTCGCGAAAATGGACTTGGGCTTCTTGATGTTTTCCGTTATTCAGTGCGGCCCAGCCCGCAGCCGAATGAGACGAGGCGTTGTTAGGATCTTCTCGTAGAGACTCGCGCGCAGAATTCAACGCTTCTGTGCCGCGGCCTAATCGCTCCAGTGCGATCGTTCGATAGTTGCGGGCATCGGTGTTTTCTGGATCTAATTGCAAAGACTTCTGGGCGGAATCCAAAGCGGCTTGCCAATTCGATTCAAGCAACTCCAGTTGAGCTAAGCCCGCCCAGGATTTTGCGGACGATGGATCGATACCGAGCGATGATTTAAAGTATTTTCTCGCTTCGCCGTACTCTTTTTTCTCGGTCAACACATAGGCTAGCACATAGTGATATGCGGCTTCATCGGGCTGCAAACCAACCGCCTGCTGCGCTTCGGCTTTCGCTTCGTCCAGTCGAGTTGAATCGTTCAGCAGGCAAATCGCCAGCAGCATATGCAGATCAGGTTGCATCGGTTCGGCAGCGAGGCCGATGCGAATTTCGCGTTCGGCTTCTTGAAAGCGTCGATGGCTGATCAGTACCTGGATTTTTTCAAACGCTACCATAGAGGCTTTTTTCTCACTTTTTCATGCCGAGGTATTGGAGGACAGCGTCGTATTCACCACCCTCATTGGCATAGAGCGCATGGTTGCGGGCAGAGGCGAACCATTCGGAGGTTGAGGGTCGCCGACTTTTGGCGGCAGCCAAAAGATCCTGCGTGGTTATCGGTGTGGGACGGCCCGTTTTTAGGGCTTCCTTCAGTTTGCCTTCTACTGCAAAGTCGACTACCGCATTGAGATCCGCGCCGGAGAACTGATGCGTCGCCTTGGCCACTTTTCGATAATCGATGCGATCCAACGGCTTGCCTTTGAGATGCAAAGTGATAATTTCGGTGCGCGCTTCTTCGTCGGGTGGAGGCACAAAGATCACGCGATCGAATCGGCCAGGTCTTTTGAAAGCGCTATCCAAATGCCATGGTGCATTGGTGGCCGCCAGGAAGAGCAAGCCTTCGTTGTTGGCCTGCACACCGTCCAGTTCGGACAAGAATTGATTGATCAGATGTCGTCCGCCCGTCTTGCGCATATCGCTGCGACTCGCCCCCAAGGCATCCACTTCGTCAAAGAACATTATGCAAGGTCGATTGCGACGCGCTCGTTCAAATAGAGCGTGCAAATTCTTTTCGCTGTTGCCCATCCACATGTCGAGAACCTCGTTGATTCCGATCGACATGAAATTGGACTTCACTTCGCCCGCAGTTGCTCTCGCTAAGAGTGTCTTGCCGCAGCCAGGTGGGCCGTACATGAGAATGCCACCCCCCGCTTTTTTTCCATAAGCGGCATAAATATCTGGATGTTGCAGCGGGTAAATAATCTTAATTCGAATATCATCTTTGACCTCAGTCATACCTCCCACATCGGCGAAGGTAATCGAAGGCCGCTCGAAGGCGATACTGTCAGCAATGTCCGATTCCTCTTGATCCTCCCAGGTCAGCCGAGCGGGTTCCTGCGACTCATCTTCGCTCGCCTCAAATCGCTGAAAACCTAAAAGGCTCTCCAGTTCTTTATCTGCCAACTCAGGCGATAAATCAATCGCTTCTCGATAGCTGGCCGTTGCACCCACCACATTTCCCTCAGCTTGCAGCACTCGGCAATGCAATAGATACGTTTCAGCCGTGGGATGTGAATCGGTGAGCAGGGTCTCTAAGATGGCCAGTGAATGAGACGATTTGCCCTGCCTCCAGTAACTTTCGGCTAAGCCTAATTGCAGTCGACGCTGGCCAGGGAACCGCTCCAATGCGTCTTTATAAACCTGGATCGATTCCTCAAAACGCAATAGAGAATTCAGTGTCTGCGCTAGATGAAAAACAAGCTCCACATTGTCGGGGGCCAGAGCAATAGCTTGACGAAGAGCTTGGATGGCTATCTGATTTGGGTCAACCATACGATCGCTTATGAATTCAGAGTCAATGCCGAGAAGGTCGAGACGTTACAAGATAAGACGGTACCAGATTAACAGGTAGCATTTTTTTATTTGCTTTCCGAATCTTTTCTAGTGGGGAAAAAACTCTTTTTTTCTGCTACCTTCTCCGCTTCTTCGTAGAGCAGATATCCTAATGTTTCGATGGCTGCGATGGACATCAACGTGGTTACCAGAGTGAGAATCATCAAAGGGACCAAGCTGCCATGATTTTTTGTAAAGGGATCAAAAAGTTTTGATTGATTCACGGCAACATTCCCACCATCATCACTTCAGGGTCGTGTCTAATTTTAACCGAACTTAATATAGCCGATCGTTGCGAGAAGTTCTATCCTCACACCAAGGGCAGAAAACTAACGTTTTGACCTCGGATTCGATTTCGGTACGGCAACCAGGCAGCTTCTCGCGGCCATCGAATATCGCTTGTCTTGAATCAGTATCAATTCAGCACCCACTTCTGCAATATCATCGGGCGATGATTTGCTCGTATCGACAAAGACATACCAATCATCGCCATCGATCGGTTGTGGCAATTCGATATCGACAGCATCCCAGTGCATGTTGAAAGCCGCATACAGGCTATCGTTCCTATACGTGAGTCGTTGTCGCAACATGCAGGCCAGGAACCGGCTCTCAGGCGACCAGTCCGCGTTCCAAGCCCGATGACCATGCCAGCTCACCTCTAGCGGTGAGGTGTGCGCGTAATCATTGCCTACATGAGCTGGGTGACGAAGTACGGGATGCTCTTTACGGAATTGGATCCAAAGACGGCAGAAACGAAAAAATTCCTGCTCGGACTCTACCAAACTCCAGTCGAACCAGTTCAACGGAGAATCGTGACAATAGGTGTTGTTATTCCCCCTCTGGGTTCGGCCAACCTCATCTCCCATCAACAGCATCGGTACGCCTTGGCTGAGCATTAGCAAGGTGATTGCGTTGCGCATTTGTCGCTTGCGCAGCGACAATATTTCGATATTCTCGGTCTCTCCCTCGACGCCACAATTCCAGGAATGGTTATCATTCGCGCCATCCCGATTGTTTTCGCCATTAGCTTCATTATGTTTTTCGTTGTACGAGACGAGATCGCGAAGGGTGAAGCCGTCATGGCAGGTCACAAAATTAATGGATGCGGCCGGTCCGCGGGTCGCATATAGATCGGGTGAGCCAACGAGCCTTGTGGCCATCTCGCTGGCCATGTTGGCATCTCCCTTGAGAAACTTGCGAACCGAATCCCGATACTTTCCGTTCCATTCGGCCCAGCGTCCGTAGCTGGGGAAAGAACCCACTTGATAAAGACCACCAGCATCCCAAGCTTCGGCGATCAATTTCGTTTTACCCAAGACCGGATCCATCGCCAACGATTCCAGCAACGGCGGATTGGATAAGGGATACCCCAGATCGTCTCGGCCCAAGATACTGGCTAAGTCAAAACGAAAGCCATCGATATGATATTCGGCGACCCAATGCCGCAGGCAGTGTAATACGAAATCGCGAACCACGGGATGATTGCAATTGAGCGTGTTGCCGCAACCACTGAAGTTAAAATACTCTCCTGTGGTGGTCAGCATGTAATAGGTTTCGTTATCGAGTCCCCGCAGTGAGATCGTCGGGCCATTTTCGTTCCCTTCAGCCGTATGATTAAAGACCACATCGAGAATGACCTCGATCCCATGTCGATGCAGTTCCTTGACTGTCGACTTCAGTTCCTCGCTTTGCATCTGGGCTGCATCGGAAGCTGCATAAGCGGCCTTGGGAGCTTCGAAGGCAATCGTATTGTAACCCCAATAATTCCATAGACGTTCACCCGTTTGTGGATTGATGCGCGGATTATCGGTTTCATCGAATTCAAAGATGGGCATCAACTCGATACAGTTAATACCCAACTCTTTGAGATAGGGTATCTTTTCACGAATGCCGGCAAAAGTACCCGGAAATCGCGTCTTGGATGTTGGGCTCTGAGTGAAGCCGCGCACGTGCATTTCGTAGATAATCAAATCCTCGGTCGGTAGACCCAGCGGTCGATCACCCTGCCAATCGTAATCCTCTGGCAGGATGCGCGCACGATACGGATAGCGAGAGTTTTGATACATCCGTGGCTTTCCCCACCCATCGAATCCAGCAATGCACCGCGCATGTGGATCCAAGAGAACCTGCTGATCGTCGAAGCGGTGACCCTTCTCCGGCTCATAGGGTCCATGCATTCGGAAGCCGTACTCAATCTCCTCTGTGTCGAGATCAAAAATGATCATGGTGAAGACATGACCAATTCGAAATTCCTCCGGGAACGGAATCTCTGCAAAAGGTTGCTGCTGACCAAAGCGAAATAAAACAAGATGTGCGGCTGTCGCATGCTTTGAGTACACAGCGAAATTGATTCCGCGAATCACCTGTGACGTGCCCAGCGGATAGGGCATGCCGGGGCGAATTCCAAAACCGCTATGATAACGAGTCGGAAAAATATCGATCCGCGGAGATGTGGGAGTTGTCGCGATGGGGACTTGAGCGAGCTTTTCGGACTGAAAGAACAGATCCGTAAAGCCAGCAGCTTCAGCACAGTAACGAAAATCGTCCGGGATCTCGTGCAACTCAACTTGGCACTGCTGCGACATGGCCCAGCGGAACATCAGCAACAATCGCCTCAGTCCCATGCCCGAACAGGTACTCCACTGAGAAAGATCGACGATCAATTTACGTCCCGGTTGAATGAGCTCAATCAGTTTATTGCGAGTTGACTCGTCAAGCGGACCGGCCAGATCGCCCTCCAGCTGAACATAGGCCACGTTTCCATCGAGGCGAGCATTAAGAATCATAGGTGTGCGAGCTCAGGAACCGTAGAAAAAAGATTTGTATTCAGGGTAATTCATTCCCCCGGTGTTTGCCAGTCATGGGCAGTCCGAATGGCCAATTCCGATTCCGTGCAAAAGATCCCAAAAACGATGAGCATTTTGTGAACTTACCGCTCGCAGGCCTGTCGCACTCATGCAGAGCATTCCGCGACAAGCTAATATAAAAGCGATCGGCAAATTTGCTGCGGTTTGTTATTCGTTGAGATCCTACAATGCCATTGAATTTAGCTCGCTCTATCAAACTTTGTTTTTTCGCCATTCTGTTTTTGATACCGGCTGCGCAGGCCGACGAATTTAAACATTATCAGCTTGATCATTATTTGGACAATCAGGGAAATTCCCGAGCCATTGAGAGTGTTGAGCAGTGGAAAGTGCGGCGCAAAAATGTGCTGGAAAACCTGCAAGCCGTCATGGGTGCGTTACCGGATCGAAGCGAGTTGGCGGCGCCCAAAGTTGAAGTGCTCAAAGAAACGGTATTAGAAAATGGCTTGGTGCGAAAGCATGTGCGTTTTGAGAGTGAGCCCAAGGATTGGGTGACCGCATTCTTGATAACAAAGCAAAAGAGTGATCTGGCCAAATATCCAGCGATGCTTTGCCTTCATCAAACAATCCCCATCGGAAAAGAGGAACCGGCCGGTTTAGGTGGCAGTCGCAATCTCCATTACGGTATCGAACTCGCGCAGCGAGGTTATGTTGTTTTGATACCCGACTATCCATCGTTTGGTGAATACACATATGACTTCGCGGCAAATTCGAAATGGAAAAGCGGTTCACTAAAGGCGATCTGGAACAATATGCGCGGCATAGACGTGCTGCAGGGTTTACCGGAAGTCGATGGCGATCGAATTGGGGTGATCGGCCATTCGCTCGGCGGCCACAATTCCATCTTTACCGCGGTTTTTGATGAGCGAATTAAGGTGGTCGTAACCAGTTGTGGCTTTACGCGTTTTCACAAATATTACTCGGGCAATCTAAAAGGATGGACCAGTCCCCGTTACATGCCGGTGATCGATACCGTCTATCAGAGCAATCCTGATAGAGTTCCGTTTGATTTTCCCGAGTTGCTGGCCGCAATCGCACCGCGGGCCTTTTTTACCAGTTCGCCGCTGCACGATGGCAATTTCGATTGCGAGGGAGTGCGCGAGACAATCGCTGAGTCAGAGAAAATTTTCCGCCTGCATGGTGTCCCCGAGAACGTACGAGCAATCTATCCCGATAGTCAGCATGATTTTCCTGTCGCTGCGCGCGAGGAAGCTTATCAATTTATCGATCGCCATTTGAGGGATCGCTGGGTGCTGGAATATAAAGATGTTTCGGGTAAACGACTCAATGAAATCCAGTTGCTGGGAACTCATAACTCGTATCATATCGCTCCCGATCAGGTCGCGATGGGCTTGATCGGTGCTGCAGTTCCCAGCGAAGCCGAATCGCTCGATGTCACGCTGCCGACATTGACCGAGCAATTGACTCGATTTGGTGTTCGGCACGTTGAATTGGATATCTATCTGGATCCAAAAGGGAATTTATTCCGCAAGCCGGCCGCCTATCGTATGGCGCAGCAGCAGGAAGCTACCGTAGCCGCATTTGATCCGGATGGACGGATGAATGGTCCAGGGATCAAAGTGCTGCATAGTCCCGACTTTGATTATCGCACCACGGTGTATACGCTGGTCGATGCCTTGGCCGAACTGAAAAAATGGTCTGAGGCGAATCCAAAGCACGTCCCGTTGTTTGTTTTGGTGGAACTGAAATCGGATTCGTTTTCCCCTTTGACGCGGCCGATTGCGTGGGATGAGGAGGGCTTTTCGTCGCTGGAGAAGGAGATATTGAGCGTTTGGTCTCGCGATCGAATTTTGACACCCGACGAGCTTCGCGGTGCCAACACAACGCTGCGCGATGCAGTTAAAGGTATCGGCTGGCCGGCGGTCGATTCGCAGCGGGGCAAGATTGTCTTTGTCTTGGATAACGAAGGAGCTGTACGCGACGATTATTTGAAGAAGAGCGATATCTTGGCCGGTCGTTTGCTTTTCGCCAGCGTCGATCGCAATCATCCGGCTGCTGCCTGGATGAAGCGAAATGATCCGCTGGGGTCCTTTTTGGAAATTCGGTCTTTGGTGGAAGAGGGCTTTATGGTTCGAACGCGAGCCGATGCGGGAACCCGAGAGGCGCGCGAAAATCGCGTTGAGCGACGTGAAAAGGCGATCGAAAGTGGAGCTCAGTTGATCAGTACAGATTTTTTGAAGCCCGATCGACGCTGGTCCCCCTATCATGTCCGTTTGCCTATCCCCAAGGAATGAACGCGAAGCGGGAAGCGTCACGCCATCCCACCTACTCGCCGCAGTGGATCAAATGAAGTCAACGACACGGGGCTCTTCGTAGCCCGTGGGCCAAGAGTCATTGGCGATGCACGCATGTGGGCGATCGAACGCTTGCTCGTTTTCCTTTTGGGCAAGGTTCAAAACCTCGCTCGAGAGTTGCCAGACGCCACAGCGGTAGGGCTCTTTCTTCTCCACCGCGATCAGATGAACGGGAACGTAGATCCCAAGGTCTTTCGATAGAACCGCTTGCTAGAAGGCCAATTAATGGGCGTAGCCGTAGAGTCACCGATTTTAATGACTGTTGCGGTATGGTGTCTCTCCTAACGCGTGACTGGGCCATGCAAAACCCCGGTGATTTGTCGACTCGCGTGACTCGAAAAACGCTTACAGATTGATCCGGTGCAAAAAAATGCCTTCTTTAAAGCTCGGGAGCATGCAGTTCGCCTGAGACTGTCAGTCGATTGCAATTTAACTTAAACCGAACCAATTTGACAGTATCAATGTATTAAGTGGCCAATACAGAATTCCAGGAGGTTTTGTCAATGTCCTGTTGAGTAAAATCCACGTTTTCCGGCTGCAAGGAAGATGTCTAGTCTTGCTGCTAGCTCGGGCTGGAAATGGAATGTCTGCCAGAGGTGCACGAAACCAGTGTCCCATTTCGTCTTTCCTGTAGGGGAAGATTTCTGGCACGTTCGCTTAGAGACTGTTATGACCGATCCATTCACTCGGAACAGCTTGCTGGTACGGCTTCAAGACGCTGATGATGTTGCTGCCTGGGAGGAGTTTTCCGAGATTTATGGCCCTGTGATTTATCGAGTCGCACTTGCCAAGGGCTTGCAGCCGGCGGATGCGGAGGATCTGGTTCAAGAGGTCTTCCTAGCGGTATCACTGTCGCTGAGCAAATGGTTAATGAGGGAGGATCGAGGGGCATTTTGCGTCTGGTTACTTCGAATCGCTAGAAACGAAGCGATCGATCGTTTGAGGCAGCGTGCGAAACGCGAACTGGGATGTGGCGGTAGTTCGGCCGAGCAGTTGTTGGCGGAGTTACCGGCTCGAAATGAATTGTCTGACTCGCTTGATTTAGAGTATCAGCGAGCTCTTTTTCGCTGGGCTGCTCGTCGAATTCAGCAAGAGGTCACGGAGCAAGTGTGGCAAGCATTTTGGCTTACGACGGTCGAAGGTATCTCGATTGCGGAGGCGGCCGCAAAGCTCAATACGAATGTTGGCAATATCTATGTAGCTCGTAGTCGAGTTATGGCGCGAATCAAGGACATTATTGACAAGCGAAAAGAGCAATCATGAAGTCATCTCATTTTCATTGCGATGAACGTTTGCTGTTAACGGTGCTGCAAAGTGACCTCCCACTAGAGGATCAAGAGCGATTGTCGGCGCATCTTGCTCAATGCAAATCCTGTCAGCAAAGGCTGGCTGAGTTGGCTGCTAGTGGGGATGAGTGGAGTGCAGCGAGCGATGCCATGAAAGAATATCACTTGATGGATGAAGGTGGAG